>Ga0209611_10002472_pt1 | contig 32489 bp, 31 predicted proteins | sample S1TSphgellanicum_3_FD_187693 | JGI IMG/M metagenome (GOLD analysis project Ga0209611, IMG submission 187693) | Host-associated microbial communities from peat moss isolated from Minnesota, USA - S1T2_Fc - Sphagnum magellanicum MG (SPAdes) (version 2) | ecosystem: Host-associated > Plants > Peat... | reverse complement strand
CTTCGCGACCGCCTTGCGCAGCATCCTGCGCGGCGACCCCAACGTCATCATGATCGGGGAAATGCGCGACTTCGAAACGTCGGAAATCGCCATCCGCGCGGCGCTCACCGGTCACCTTGTTTTCAGCACGCTCCACACCAACGACGCCATCGGCGGCATCACGCGTCTCGTCGACATGGGCATCCAGCCCTTCCTGATTTCGTCCTCCGTCCGCGCCTTCCTCGCCCAGCGCCTGGTGCGCGTGCTCTGCACCAAATGCAAGATCCCGGCGAATCACTCCAAGGCCTTTCTCGAGCAGGCCGGATTTCCGATGTCCCAGGCGTCCCGTGTCATGCAGGCAAAAGGTTGCGAGCTATGTCGCAATACCGGCTACGAGGGTCGCGCCGCACTCCTCGAGATTTGCACGATCACGCCCGGCATGGAGGAGCTCATCTCGCAGGGCAAACCGAGCGAAGCGTTGCGCGCCAAGGCCCTGCAGGAAGGCATGGTCCCGCTGCGGCAGGACGGCTGGAACCGCGTCATCGCCGGCGTCACCACGGTCGAGGAAGTCGTACGCGTCACCTCCGCCGATCCCGACATGATCAACGATTAGCCCGACTTACTTCATCGCCATGGCTGTCTTCGCATACAAGGGAACGGGAGAACGCGGGGAGCGCCGCTCGGGTGAAGTCGAGGCATCGACCCGCTCCGAGGCCTTGCGCCGCCTCGCCATGGACCGCATCCAGCCGTTGAGCCTCGTGGCCAAGGCGGATGAAGTCGCGCCCGCGACGAATGGCGCCAAACCTGAATCCAGCGGAAGAAGCCGGCGCAGCGCCGCTTCCGGCATGCGCCTGACCCATGCGCACGTCATTCTATTCACTGACGAACTGGCCGATTTTCTCCATGCCGGGCTGCAACTCGAGCCGGCCTTGCAACTGATGGAAAACCGCGAAGAGCGTTCGCCGGTGAAGGACGTCTCCAAGTTTTTGCGCGAGAAAGTGCGCGACGGCACCAGCTTTTCCGAGGCGCTCAAGGTCGCCTCGCCCAGTTTCGACGAGCTCTACTGCAACCTCGTCGCGGCGGGTGAGGTCAGCGGTGCGCTCGCGCCCCTCCTGCAGCGGCAGGCCATTCACCTTGTCGCCATGCAGGACTTGCGCGGACGGGTTAAACTCGCGCTCCTCTATCCGGCCGGGCTCGTGCTCGCCGGAATCGCGGCGATGACCGTCTTCATGACCGTGCTCGTCCCGCAAATGATCAAGCTCTTCGCCAAGACCGGAAGCACCATGCCGTTGCCAACCCTCATCCTCGTGGACCTGAGCAACGCGACGCACAAGTACGGATTGTTTGTCGCCGCCGTCATCGGGATCGCCGTCGCCGGGTTCACCGCTTTTATCGGCCAGCCCAACGGCCGCCGCTGGTGGGATCAAACCAAGCTCAGCATTCCGTTGCTCGGCCCGCTCATGGCCGCCTCGTTTTACGCTCAATTTTGCCAGACCATGGCCAATCTGCTGCAAAACGGTTTGCCGCTTTTGACCTCCCTCAAGCTCCTCAGCCGCGCCACCGGAAATGTCTTCTACCGCGCGCTGCTCCTGCGCATCACCGACCTCGTCGGCGAGGGCGCGTCACTCACCCGGGCCATGAAGTCGGTCGGACATTTTCCCGCCGACCTGCGCGACTTGGTCAAAGTCGGCGAACAAACCGGCGACCTCGGCTCGACCATGGCGAAGATCGGCGAGCGGTACGAAAAGCAGATCAAGATGCAGATCGATCGCATCATGTCGATCATCCCCCAGCTCATCACCGCGGCCCTGGGCGGAATGGTCTTCCTCATCGCCTGGGCCATGCTCTCCGGTATCTTCCAGGCCATGCACGGCCTGCAGGGCCAGGGCCATCATTAAATTGGGGGTGCCCCGGTAACGTTACGCGTGCGTGTCCCTCGTTCCCAAGTTTCACTTGGGAACGTCATCTTGCTCCCCGCGAAATTTCATTTCGCGCTCTTATACTCTCACCACCTAAGGCGCGGTCGTGGGCGGGGAGGGAGGATTGATCCTCGGCATTTGCCCATTGCCCACGTTCGGCGCTGGCGATGACACTGCCGGGACGGGACCTGTCGGCGTGGTCGGTCCCAGCGGCGTCATGACCGAGGTGGGCACCGTCGGAACCGTCGTCGTCGTTGTCGTCGTTCGGGTCGAAGACCCGTTCTTGGAACTGTAGCTTTCCGAGCGAATCGACATTTGGGATTGAGTCGCAGGCGCCAGGGGCGGAAGGCCGGGCGGAGGGGGCGCCGATTCCATTTCGCCCGTGGCCGCCTCGACCGCCTCGCGTCCCAGGATGGTCCGCTGTTTTTCTTCCTCATTCACGGCAACCTGATCCGCATCGGTTTCCACCACCGACGGCTGAATCATGATGATCAACTCATCGCGTTCCTTGCTTTTTGTCGTGTCGGAAAAGAGGTATTTTAGAAGCGGTATATCGCTCAGGATGGGCACGCCGCTGGTATCCCGCGTCGTTTGGTCGTTGATGAGACCCCCGATAACCACGGTCGATTTATTGGGCACCGTCACCTCGGTGTTGATTTCCTGCGTATTGATGGTCGGCACTTCGTTGCCGCTGATATCCACATTGTTTCCCAGGCTGTTATTGGTCTGGCGAATCTGCAGGGTCACGTCGTGGTTCGCGTTGATCAGCGGAATGATGTCCAACTGGAGAAGGACGTCTTCATAGGCGATGCTCGAAGTCGTGGCCAATTGGCTGCTCGAGCCGGTATAGCCCGACGTCGTGCTGCTGGGCACGGGCACCTGGCTGCCGGACGCAATCACCGCCAGCTTGTTGTTGGTGGTGTAAACACTGGGCCGGGAAATGATCTTGAAACGGTCCGTCGTCTCGAGCGCGCGGACGTAGGCATCCAGCGTGGTGCCGATCGCCCCATAGAGGTTCAGGCCGGAAAGAAGCGGAAAGCCCATCGAGCTGGTCAGCGTGGTCGGTTCTGGAAAATTGGCCGCCGTTCCGCTCGAGCTGGTATTCAGGTTGCTGGTCGCCAGGCCGCCCTGTCCGACCTTCTCGAATTTCTGCAGGATATCGATCCCGAATTCCTCGCCCTGCTTGACGGTGAGCTGGCCAATGACCGTGGCAAGATAAACCTGCAGGGGGCGCGTGTCCAATTGATCAATCATGTTGAAAACGCGGTTAACGATGTCGGGCGATCCAAAAACAATGATCGAGTTGGAACGATTATCCGCCATCAGCCTGGTATTCCCGATCGTCACCACGGTGGGCACGTCATTCTCCGCCGGGGCCGAAAGCTGGGGCGTTATCGCCGTTTGCGATCCCCCCGATCCTCCGGAGGTTCCTCCACCCGTATTGGACGCCGCCCCTCCGCCTCCGCCGCCCTGCGTCTGGCCCGTGCTCTTCGATTGCGCCGCCGTCTCGTCCTTCTTGAGCTGGTCTTCCTCGTCCTTCCCCTGCGCGAGCGCGGCTTCCAGCGCGGGGAGAATATTCGCGGCCAGGACGTAATTGAGCGGTCGGCGTTGCGGCACCAGGAAAATATCGGGCTGATCCAGTTGGGCGACCATCTCCTCCAGAAAGGGCATGTTTACCGGACGCGTAATGACCAGAATGCGGTTCGAGCGCGGATCGGAAATGATCTGCGCCGTGCCGGAAATCAGGTTCTTTTCGTTGGAAAGCGGCGCATTGAGGCCGAGCGTGGGGGGCACGAGCACCGCACCGCCCGGTCCGTTGGCGGTCGCCGGCGCGCCGTTTGCCCCCACCCCCAGCATCTTGTTGAGGATGTCGGCCACCTTGTCGGAATCGGCGCGATTGAGCTGAATCCATTCGCTCGAGACCCGCGCGGGCGGCGCATCGATTAACTCCTTCAGCGCGATCAACTGGCGGATCACGCTCACGTTTTCCGTCAGGATCACCGCCTGGGCGGTCAGTGCCGGCGTATAAGCCCCATATTGGTGCACCGGCGCGACCGAGCTGAAAATACCGACCGCTTCCTGCGGATTGATGTAATCGAGCGGCATGTAATAACTGACCAACTCTTCCGTATTCGGCAGATCGGCCGCATTCGCGTAGAGCTTGGGCCCTTCACTCCGCGGATTTTTACTGGCTACCATGACGACTTTCAGATTTTGGTCGTCGACCGGGACGATCGCCACGCCGTTCAGCAGCAGCACCTCCTCAATCAGCTTCAACATCTCCGGTTTGCTCAGGCCCGTCGCGTTGATGCTCACGGGCGGCACGCCGTCGAGGTTCGCGTCGCGAATCAAATGTTTCCCGGAAAGCTGTTCGTAGAGATCAAGGATCGTGTTAACGGGCGCCTTTTGATAACTCGACGAATTCGTCGGAATGGGCGTTGTGGTGTTCTGCGCCGTGGCCACCATGCCGCTGCCGGCGCCGAGAAAAAACAGGCACGCGAGGATGCCTGCACCTCTGGAAAATGGGAAGGATCGAGCCATGCGAAATTGCGAACGGGCCGATGATGGCACATTTGCCTTTGGGAAGAAAGCTTTCAACGGTGCTGGTTTCATTGGGCTGGCGTAGCGGCGTTCTGTGGTTGCGGCGGAGGCGGCAAATGAATCGGAGCGCGGTGAAACCGTGGCATCGGCCGCGCTGAATACGGATTCACAAAGCCGTTTTGCCCTCCAGGCATCTGAATTTGCGGCGGCATGGGCGAAAACGGCGGCATTCCCTGTGCGATTTGCGGTGCGCCTGGAACCGATCCTTCTGCGGGGGCCTGCTCCAGTTTGAGCGTGAGCGTCTGGCCGCCCTTCTGCACCTGCGCGAAAGTGTCCGAGCCGTTGCGGGTGATGGAAACCAGGGTCATTCCGCGGTTCGGCTTGTCCGTGGAGATCAGGAAGTGCTCCTGCGGCGGTTTGGCCTCGATCACGCTCGCGTAGGAGATGCCCTCGATATTGGCGATGCCCACCAGCATGTAATCGGGCGAAGCGTCCACCTCCGTTTCCGACGTCGCCACGGCGAACGGAGATTTCGTCCAGAGGGCTTCGTAACGCGCGGCGGGAAAGCCGTCGCCCGGCAGCGTGGCATCGTCCGCGCGGATCTGCTGCGCGACAAGACAAAGACACATCATAAATACGACGCAGGAAAGTTTCATGGCATGACTCCTCATTTATCCTTGAAGTAACGGGCGATCTGCAACGTGCAGACCATCGATTTCTGGTCTTCATCCGCGCGCAAGGAAAACGACGTAATGGCGTAAAACTGATCCGGTTGCTGCAGGTCGGTCAGCCACTTGACCAGCCCATCCATCCCTCCCTTCACCTCCACCGACACGTTGACCTGCGTTCCTGATGGGCCGCGCTGCGAGTCATTCGGGCTTTGCTCCCTGATCTCAAGCTTGTTATCGCGCGCTCCCTTCACGACATAGTTCAACACCGCCGCCTTGGCTTCGCCTTCATCGCCCAGCGCCGGTTCATGCGCCTTGATCCACGCCATTCGTTGCGTCCATTTGTCCGTTTCCAGCAGGTCGACCTTGGCCTCCGCCTCGTCGGCCCGCAACTCCGCCGCGGTCAGGTCCAGGGTCGATTGCTTTTTCGCGAGCCACTTATAGCCAAAAAAATTCCCGCCCAGGAAAACGATCGCGGCCAGCACGCAAAGGAGGCGCAGTTCGCTGTTAGTTACTCGCATTGGTTCCTTCAATTTGAAATTGCGCCAGGTCGTTCGGCAACGGCCGCGGATTACCCATGACAAGGGTATAGCGGGAGAACGCCGGATCGTTTTTGAGCTTGTTCAAAAAGTCGAACGCGCCCACCACATTCTTCGCCTCGCCCTTGATCAGCAACTTGCCGCCGCCTGCTTCGAAGAGAGTCAAATGCAACTGGTCGGCGGGAATCGATTGGGAGGCCTGCCAGAGCAATTCCAGCGGATAGTTATCCTTGTCCACCACCGGCCGCAAGTCTTTCCAGATGGCGCGTCCGTTGTGCACCAATTCGAGCGCATCCGCATGGTCGGCCTGCCATTGGCGCAGCTCGGCGACATGGCGCGAAGTCATCACCAGCCGCGTGACAAACCACGCCACGGCCACGAGATAAATAACCAGGAAAACCGCCAGCGCCCGCCCCTGCCATTTCCGGCTCGCGCGGCTCCGCTTGGCCTCGCCGACCACGGACGGCGTCAGCTTCCAGGCCTGCTTGGGCGCGACCGGAGGCGGGCATTTCTCCTGTTCGATCGGCAACGGCAGCGCCCCGTGCAGGGCGGTCAACTCCTCCGCGCTGACATCCGTCCACACCAGCATCTTTTGCAGCGGCGCGATGATGTCATGCATCGCCAGCGTGGCTTGTGCGCACGACAAATCCTGCACCACGCGCTGCGTGATCTGTCCCTCGGCCAGCGCCTGATAGTAAACCAGCGCGGGTCCGCGCGTGATTGCCATGGCCAGCCGGTCCTGTTCGCGCCAGATCGTCAGCGTGTTTTCCGGAAAGGGGAGATAGCGGGCGGAAACATCGAACAATTCGTAGGCCTCGGCGTGGATATCCGGCGACAGCGTCGCGGGCAACACGCCGACGATCACCAGCGTGCGATTCGCTTCCTGCGCGACGACCGTCCAGTCGAATACCGCCGTCTCGCCTCCGCGAGGCTGTAGGCCGCGCAATTCCAGTTGCAGGGGAATCATCCCCGCAAAAAGCTTGGCGTCGGTTTCATTCAACCAAAGCGGAACGCAAAACACTTGGGCGACCGGCAGCGCCAGCGTCGCGGTTTTCCGCATCCGATTCTCCAGGGGCGTCGCGCAAACCTGCACCATCTCGGCCGGTTTCTTCCCGCCCAGCACCCACAGCTCCCACGGCTCCGCGCCGGTCGAGCCCGGCAGCAATAGCGCGCGCTGACCCTTGGCCAGTGACCGTGTTGCTTTGGTTTTTACTGTTCGGACCATAGAAAATATTGAGGTGGCAAAGAGTTCAACTTCGTCACTACCGAAATCATGACCTGTGTCCCTTCCGCTTGGCCAACACTTTCCACGCGCCGGTTCGGGTCGCCGAGGGAAATTTGATTGCCCAGCGTCTGCATCGCCTGCTCGCCAATACCCAGTTCGCCCTGAAAATACTCCAGGTTGGGGATGGGCACGTCGTCGGTAGTCCCGGCAATGCCGTCCTGGCCATTGCGCTCGTTGGTAAAGAGCGCGACTCGCCCGGGATTGAGGCTGAAAACGGCGGCAATCAGCTCGGGCGGCGCTTCCTTCACGTTCAATGGCCCCCCGCTCCAGAGGGTAAAGCTATCCTCCCAATTCGATTTCGCCTTTTCGATCAAATCCATCCCCATCACCAGCTTGACCGTGTCGAAAGAGTCGAAAGGCTTGCCCGTCGGCGTTTGCGGCAGACCGGCCCGGGCATAATCATCCGCCTTGGCGCCATCCAGGCTGGGCAGATCGCCCGGGGTGATCCAATCGTACAGGCAATCGGCCACGTGTGCCGCCTCGTCGACTTTGAGTCCCCATTGGGTAAAAAGATTCTCCAAAATCTCCTTGTGCCCGGTCAGGAGAACATAATTCAGGTTTAGCCGCGCGCCTTCGCTGCTCACCGCGACCTTGAATTGATGGCCGGGCGTCGGCTTTTGAAACAGCAGCGGATCGTCCTTCTGCAACTGCGGGTTCAAACCCAGCGCCACGCCGCTCAAGGCCAGTCCGCGCGCCTCGAGCGCCAGCTCTTCGTGCGACGTGTGCTCGACCGAAAGCTCGACCAGCTCCACGACTCCGAACACCGCCATGCCGAGCAGCAGCAGACACCAGAGCACCAGGATCAGGGCCGAACCCCGGTTTCCCGTAGCCGCGCTCGTAAGAGCGTGGTGTCCACGGCCGAAGGACGTGTCCTCACGGCGGCGGCCACAGATTGGTGCGAAATGATGACGCATTAGGGACTCTTAGGTTGAGAAGGTTGAGAAGGTTGGGCCGTCGCGTTCAGGTTGATCGTGTCGATCTTCGGCAGCCAGAAATCCATCGTCGTGAGTTGCAGATCGCCGGCCGGCTGCATCGAAAACTCGACCAGGTTCGGCTTCGTCGAGCTGGTCCACAAATCGACCCATTGGGTCTGGTTGAAATCGAGAAATTTCCAGTCGAGCGTCTTGATGTCCTTCACCAGCGGAGTCCACACCACCGAGGGATCGTCCGAGCTGGCATCCTGCACCAGCGCCGTCCGCGCATCCTGCGGCTCGCCGGACGCGCCCGAGGTGCTGAACGTCGCCAGCCGCAACGTGTAATAGCCATTGGCCTGCACCTTCGCGTCAATCACCGAGGCGTAATTCGCCGTGCCATAAACAATGCCGTTTTGCACCAACCCCTCCCCGTCGCCACGTTGGTACGATACGAGCGAGCTCGCGACCGGCATTCCCTCCAGTTTTTTCTTCAAGTACGCGTTTAACGCCGAGATCTGGTCGGTCCGATTCTGGTTGTCCTGCAATGTTCCCGTGCTCTCGATAATCCCCGTCAACATCCCGAAGACCGCCGCCGCCAGCAGCACGAAAATCGCCAGCGTGATGATCATCTCCAGCAGCGTAAAACCTCCGATTTGTTCCTCGTTCCCAAGTTTGCCGCACTCCGCAGGAGCTTGGGAACGCGCTTGCTGAGGCAATTTCATTGCCGATCTCATCTCTCCGTCATCCTGAGCCGCCATGCGCAGCACTCCAAGTATCAGCTCCCCTGCATTCTTCAGATCAGCCCTCTGCGATCTTGGTGTTCTTTTGCGGCTGAACCCGCAGTTAAATCGCGTCTTCATGGCTGGTAGATCAACTCCGAGACATCCCGTTCCTGTGGCACATTGCGGAAGGTCCACTTCGCCGTGATCGTCGCGTTGTACATGTTCGGCACCGGCTGATGTTTCTGGTCCTGCATCTGTGCCTGCTCCACTGAGAGGTGATAAAGAATGCCTGTGCCGTCGTCCGCCAAATCCTGTTCCCCCGGCACGACGCGGGCGGCGTGAAGCAGAGCGATCTGATTATTCAGCGCGGATCGCGACCTCGATCTGGTTGCGTTCCATCGCCGCATCGAAGGAACTGTCGAGCGCCATCACCAGCGCAAACGCCGCCACCGTAAAGATCACCAGCGCGGTCATGACTTCGATCAGCACCATGCCTTTGATCCCACGGTAATGATAATACGCGCTCCGCTTCATGGCAGGTAGTAGCTTTCGTTATCCACATTGCCCGTCAGCGGGTCGAAGGTCAGCCCCACATACGCCTCTCCCCGGCTGATGCGCACCGGCGTTGCGGGACAAAGCTCTCCCGATTCAAAGACCCACGATGTCGGCGGCATTGCGATCCATGTGTCGGCCTTTTGCGGATCGGGCATCTGCAACTTGTTCTCCGGGTCGAGTGCCGTCGTGACGACCACGTCCTTGATCACCGGATTGTCCGCCGAATCATCGTCACTTGCGGTCGGAGTGTCATCCGTGGTGGCGGACGCATCCGGGTCGGCCGCCGCCTCGCCCGCGGGGTGCAGTGAAATCTCGGTCGGACTCAAATCAATCACATAAGTGCGATGCTGCTCCGCGCTTTGAATCATCGCCGTCTTCACCATCAGTGCCAGTTGATGCGTATCCTTGCGGATGCCCTGCTCCCGAAACGCCGACTGCACGGCCGGCATCGCCAGCCCGGCCAGAATCGCGATCAGCACCAGCACGATAATCATCTCCAGCAGCGTGAATCCGTGGGTCTGTTGTGGCGGCGGTCTATGACCGTCGTGCATTGGTAGCCGTCGACGCCACACGTGTGTGCCGTGCGACGGTGCAGTTTTTCTCCCTTTCCCTCGTTCCCAAATTTCATTTGGGAACGCACTTGCTGAGGCAATTTCATTGCCGATCCTGCCGCGAAGCGCTTTCACACGGCACGCCGAAGAGAAATCGAGGCTTCTGTCCCCCGGAGCGCCATGTCGGATTTGGGCGCGATTCATGGGCCTAATTACTGATTGGTGGTCGTCGTCTGGGCATCGGGCCAATTGCCGATATCACCAGTTGTGGCGTCGCCAGTGGACCAGACATCATAGTTATCCGGATTGTGTTTTCCTGGATTGAGATAGTTGTAAGGATGTCCCCACGGATCGTCGACTTCTTGGTCAAGCTTCTTCTGCCAGCGCGGTGGGATCGGATCGATCGTCGGCTTGCTCCACAGCGCCTTCAGCCCCTGGTCCGTCGTTGGCAGCATTCCGTTATCGAGCTGATAAGCGGCCAGCATCTCCTTGAAGGCCAGCAAATCGGCTTTCGCTTTTGTCCGATTAGCGTCTCCACTCAAATTGGAAATATTATATATAACCATCCCCATCAGCAGCGCAATGATGGTCAAAACGATCAACATTTCCATCAGCGTAAAACCGCGGCGTGAGCTTCTTAGTGTTCGTTGGAAGAAGGAGGAGGCATTCATGGTGTGGTGGTTGGGGTTGTAGTGGTGGAGGGAGTTTCCGTCGATGTCGGCTCGATCGGGCCGGTCGGCTCCAGCGAGGGCTGCGGGAGCAGGAAGTCCGATGTCACCGGCGCTGTCGTCGGCGAAGTTGCAGATGAGGTTGTCGTCGATGTGATCGTCGGTGCTGTCGTATAGTCCAGTTGAAGCACAAGCCCTTTGATCGCCACCGGCGCCTGCGATCCCGCATCCGACGCGCTCGAACCGACCGAAGTCCCGGCAGTTTCGCTTTCGCCCGAAAATTGCACCGTGTTGATGCCCTGTTTTAGCAGCGAGACCGGCACGTAATACGATCCATCGCGCCAGCCCACGTAATTCGTCGCTGAGGTCGCGTCGGAAATAAAACCGCTGTCGAGCAAATCAGGCACGCTCGGCGTGATCGTCCCCGCGCGCTGTTGATTGATCCACACCACCAAATGCTGCCCGAACGGCAACCCCGCTTCCTGGAAAGCCAGCCGGGCCGAACTCGGCACCTTGTCCAAATCGACACTGAACTCGACGCCCTCTTCAATTCGCAACGCGCTGTCGATGAGAGGAACCGTCACCAGCTCATTCTGCCATGCGCCCGGTTCGGCCGGAGCCGGCTGGCCGTTGAGCGTCAACGAGGCTTGGGTTGGCCCGACGGACGGCGTTACCAGCAGATCCTGCAACTGCGGCGAAACCAGGCTCTCTTTGTTCTCCAGCCATTCCAGCTTGATCCGCTCAATCCCCAGCGTCGCGTCGCTGCATTGAAAAATCAGCGTACCGTCGCCGATCAGCGTGCTCGGCGAAATCAGCAGGCTCCGCTGGTTGGCCATCCCGATGTTCTCATAAAAATTATCGGAGAGAACCTGCGCGCCCTGCGTTCCCTGCCACGAAATGCGCATGAAGCCGTCCTGCTTCTCCTGGAAATAAACCGTCACCAATAGCGATGCCTCCGGGTCCGGCGTGAAGATCGGCAAATCGAGCGTCGCGAATGTCGTCGCCGGGGTGGTCGGCTCTCCCAGCCACGTCGGCAGCGCGAGGTTTGCCGGAATCGGAATATCCAGGGTGAGGGGAGGCGGCAGGTCCGCCGCGCGCGCGGATAACATCGCCAAAATCAACAGCAATCCGGCCCATCTCCACGCTTTGACGGGATAGTTCGGACAAGCCGGGCGGCGATTTCCAGCGCAATGCTTCACGTTATAAAAGTCTCGTTGAGGGTGTAACCTGTTACAGTTTTTGCATTAATCTCAAAAACCGTATCAGAGACAACCGATAAAATCGCGCTTAAAGTGCAATATGCCAATAATGTAACCGAATTCGTCTTTGGGTAGCCGGCGCAGGCCCTTGCGCCGGTGCATTTTCCTCGTTCCCAAGTTTCACTTGGGAATGTTCCTTGTTCATCGCGAAATTTTATTTCGCGCCAATTCTTCTCAAGCTGCCATCCGCACGACCATCCTTTCGGCGTGACCCGCATCAACATTTCCGACAATCTCTACTCCTTATGGCCGAATCCTCCTCCAAAAGCATCGACGTTACCTACGTCGCCGACCTCGCGCGACTCCGCCTCTCTCCCACCGAAATTGCCACCTTCCAAAAACAGCTCGGCGACGTCCTCGGCTACGTCAGCCAGCTCGCCCAGGTCGACGTCTCGCACGTCTCGCTGCTCGGCGAAGCCGACCTGAAAAACCGCCTCCGCGCCGATGTCGTCCAGCCCAGCCTGACCGTCCCCGAAGCCCTCGCCAACGCCCCCGCGCAGGACAACAACCTCTTCGTCGTACCCCGTATTATCGAATAAGCATTTTTTAAAAGCAGTCATCCTGAGCTTGTCGAAGGATCTCTGAATATTTTTCTCCCATGACCAGCCTCACCATCCCCGAACTCCGCCACAAGCTCTCCATCGGCGCCGTCAAACCCCGCGAAATCGTCGACGCCCTCGCCACCCGCGTTGCCGCCATCGATCCCAAGCTCAAAGCCTACAACTACGTCAACGCCGACTCCGCGCGTGCCGAAGCCGACCAAGCCGACATCACCAAGCCTCTCGGCGGCGTGCCCATCGCCATCAAGGACGTCATCAACGTCCAGGGCGATCCCTGCACCTGCGCCTCCAAAATTTTGCAGGGCTACGTCGCGCCTTACGACGCCACCGTCATCACCAAACTGCGCGAAGCCGGCGCCGTTTTCTTTGGCCGCACCAACATGGACGAATTCGCCATGGGCTCCTCCACGGAAAATTCGTCATGGGGCGTCACCCGCAATCCGTGGGACCTCGACCGCATCCCCGGCGGCAGCAGCGGCGGCTCGGCGGCGGCGGTTGCGGGACACGAAGCCTTTGCGGCGCTCGGCACCGACACCGGCGGCTCCATCCGCCAGCCTGCGGCGCTCTGCAGTTGCGTCGGCCTCAAGCCCACCTATGGCCGCGTCTCGCGCTACGGCCTCGTCGCCTTCGCCTCCAGCCTCGACCAGATCGGCACCTTCACCAAAACCACCAAGGAAGCCGCCATGCTCCTCGAAATCATCGCGGGCCACGATTTCCTCGACAACACGAGCGTCGACCGCCCCGTGCCGAAGTACACCCACTCGCTCCACGGCGGCGTCAAGGGCCTCCGCCTCGGTGTGCCCAAGGAATATTTCGTCGACGGCATGGACCCCGAAGTCGAGAAAGCCATTCGTGCCGCCATCGACGAATATAAAAGCCAGGGCGCGAAAATCGTCGAGGTCACGCTGCCGCACACCAAGTACGCCGTCGCGGTCTACTACATCATCGCGACCGCCGAGTGCTCCGCCAATCTCGCGCGTTTCGACGGCGTCCGCTACGGCAAACGCGCCGCCAATCCCAAGGACATCCTCGACATGTACGGCCGCACCCGTGCGGAAGGCTTCGGCGCGGAAGTCAAACGCCGCATCATCCTCGGCACCTATGTCCTCAGCTCCGGCTACTACGACGCCTATTATAATCGGGCGCAAAAAGTCCGGCACATGATCGCCGAGGATTTCCGCCTCGCCTTCCAGAAATGCGACGCGCTGCTCACGCCCACGTCGCCCACCGCCGCTTTCAAAATCGGCGAGCGCACCCAGGACCCGCTCCAAATGTACCTCGCCGACATCTTCACCATCGCCGTCAACCTCGCCGGCATCTGCGGCGTCTCCATCCCGTGCGGCTTCACCTCGGGAAAGCTCCCCATCGGCCTCCAGATCATCGGCCCCAAGTGGGGCGAGGAAACCATGCTCCGCGTCGCCCACGCCTACGAACAAGCCACCCCCTGGCACAAAGAAAAGCCGCCGTTATAAAAATCCTTCAACCTGAGCTTGCCGAAGAACCTTCAATCCTTTTGCTCCGCGACCGCCGTGCTAACCCGTGTCTCACAAAACTTCTCTAGATTTCTCTTTGAAGTTCGACCGGAATGGCGCCGTTATGAAACAACCGATCTCAAGCGCAAAGTAAAGCATCACCATTTTTCTGTTTTGGTACCCCCCATCAATCGGTCTTCGGTTATACCATAATGTCGGCTTTGAAATAATTGTCGGCTTCGATGTCGATCACTGCCATTTCTGGCGCCAACCTGCCGAAACCCCTTCCGAGTGGATGTGTCGAGCACTTGCTTATGCCGACGACATTTTAAACGACAAAATCGTTTCCGTTTCTTGGTGGAGAGGATCCCATCTTTCAATGACGACTTCAGCAAAAGCTCAACTCGCAAAACCAAAAACGAAATACACAAAAAATTGGCAGGGATGGACGTCGTGGCGCGCACGTTCGTGGTCTGGCAAATACGATCAAGATATATTCAACACCCAATAAGGTTGGTAAACATTTTGCCTCCCTCGTTCCCAAACTCCATTTGGGAACGCCATTGTCGCCGCAACTCCGTTGCCTTTCCTCTTCAGCCCTCTTCAGTCGCCTCTTCCGCCTTTACTCGGCGGCACGATGCCGCCGCTAGCAAAACGTCATCCTGAGCAAGCGAAGCGCTGCCGAAGGACCACTGTGCGAAATTTCCCCTTCCGTTCCCCCTCGTCCTCGCAGGAATTGCCCTTCCCCTTCCTTTCGGCTACATTACCAGCGTCATGAACCCGCCTGCCCAACCTTCCTCCAACCGCCCTCGCCCCGCGCGCGAACTCTTCGCGGGCATGGGCATTCCCGAGGAAATCCTCGCCGAGCAGGAACGGATGGAGGCAATTTTGCCTGCCTGGTTTTGGCAAATAGATAAAAGGGAGATGGCGCTCAGCGATAAATCCGACTGGGAAGATGAAGAAATTTGAGCTTTCCTTTGTTCAGGAGGCTTTGGATCGGCTCGTCGCTTCTGGATTCAAGGGAGTTTTAGTCGGTGGCCATGCCGTTAATTTTTGGGCTCTTATCTATGGCCTTTCCACTCCCGAATGGAGCGAGCTTCTCCCCTACACCAGCGAAGATGTCGATTTCCTTGGTGGTCTTCCCGAGGCCCTCTTATGCAAGCGCCTTTTCGGCGGCGTCTCCAATCTCAACGACGGCACTGATCCCAGCCCGCAAGCGGGAGTGATTCTCGCTCCGCTCAACGGAACGACCATCCGCTTTGACATCATCACCTCCATCATCGGCGTCGACTCTCGCGAAGTCGGCAAGAAAGCCCTCGCGCGCCCCGGCCAAGACCCAAGCAAATCGCTCCGCGTCCTGCATCCTCTCCATTGCCTCATTGGAAAGACAGCGGGCTTGGCGCAAATCCCTCAAGGCGGCCGCCAGGATTTAAAGCACCTCAAGCTCAGCATTCTCATCGTCCATGCCTTTCTCATGGAACGACTCGGCGAAGTGCGACCGCTGCTCAACAACATCGAGCATGTCTTCGATGTCGCTCAGGAAGAAATCGGCTTGCGCGTCTACCATCGTCACGGCGTCGAAATCGAAAAGGCGCTTCCTTTGGGAGCGATTCCTGCGCAAAGCGACGAACGCTTGCAGAAATTCGCGGAGATTCGGTTGCCGCAATTGACCAAGCAACTGGAGGAATCGCGGCGGCGATATGCGGTTACCGTGTCCGAAGCCTGACTTCCTGTCCGTTAATTTCCCCTTCCGTTCATTCCGTTATTCCGTCAAAATTCCCCCCGCAGCCCAATCCCCGAACAGAAATCTCAAAGTAATCATTTTGTTTCTTTTTGTTGACACGCTGCGTACATTCCACTAAATTCACCTTATGACAGCCACCGCTCCTCTCACCGCCGCCGACTACGAAGCCGTCATTGGCCTGGAAGTCCACGTCCAGCTCAAGACCAACACCAAAATGTTTTGCGGCTGCAAAAACGAATTCGGCGGCGCGACCAATTCCCACGTCTGCCCCGTCTGCCTTGGCCTGCCCGGCGTCCTGCCCGTCCCGAACGAGGAGGCCATCGTCAAAACGCTGCTGACCGGCGAAATGCTCGGCTGCCAGATCGCCACGCGCTGCAAGTTCGACCGCAAAAATTATTTTTACCCCGACATGCCGAAGAACTACCAGATCTCGCAATACGACGAACCGCTCTGCGCGGGCGGCGCGGTCACGCTCGATTTGCTCGCCTATCCCAAGGACGCGCAGAAAGACCCGATGACCGTCGCCGACAAGGCCATTCGCCTCGTCCGCATTCACCTCGAGGAAGACGTCGCCAAATCGTTCCACTTCGAGGACGGCACCAGCGGCATCGACTTCAATCGCGCCGGCACGCCGCTCATGGAAATCGTCAGCGAGGCCGATATGTCGACGCCCGAGGAAGCCTTCGCCTACCTCTCCGCGCTCAAGCAAATCCTCATCTACGGCGGCGTCAGCGATGCCGACATGGAAAAAGGCCAGATGCGCTGCGACGTTAACATTTCTGTCCGCCCGCGCGGCCAGCAGGAATTCGGCACCAAGTGCGAATTGAAAAATCTCAACAGCATCAGCGGCGTCCGGCGCTCGCTCAAGTACGAGATCGCGCGGCAGATCGACGTCCTCCTCGATGGCGGCACGATCGAGCAGCAAACCCGCCGCTGGGACGACGACAAGGGCGAGACCACCCTCATGCGCACCAAGGAAAAAGCGCACGATTACCGTTATTTTCCCGATCCCGACATCCAGCCCGTCCGCACCGATCACGGCCTTTATGAGGAAGCCACCAAGCGCATGCCCGAGCTGCCCAAGGCCAAGAAAATCCGGCTCATCGACAAATTCGGCGTCAGCGCCTACCAGGCCGGCGTGCTTGCCTCCGACGCCAAGCTCGCCGATTATTTCGAGAAAGCCGCCGCGCCCAAACCGGCCAACGGCGGCGCCGTCGCGAACTTTTTGCTCAACGATTTCCTCGCCACCACCACCAGCGAGGAAACGCTGCCCAAGGTCGCGCCCGAATTTTTCGCCGAGCTGGCCGAACTCGCCGCCTCCGGCCGAATCAACAGCAAGCAGGCCAAGGAAGTTTTCTCCAAGATGATCGCCGACGGCAAATCCCCCTCCGCGCTCGTCAGCGAACTCGGCCTTGCCCAGGTCAGCGACGTTTCCTTATTGGAAAGCTATTGCGACCAGGCCATCGCCGCCAATCCCAAGAGCGTTGCCGATTTCAAGGCCGGCAAACAAAACGCCGTCAACGCGCTCAAGGGCCAGGTCATGAAACTGAGCAAAGGCACCGCCAACCCCCAGCTCGTCGGCGACATTTTGGTGAAGAAGCTGAGTGCTTGAGGTAGACCGCAACCTCCTGGCGCGGGTTCTGCCTTCCCCAACCTCTTCCGCACTCTCCACTCCCCCGCGCGAAATCTTCGGCCATAATTGAGCTTGGAGTTTGGCCTCAGTTCTAATTTACTTATCCATGCATTTCACCTCGTCACGCCTGACCGAAATTCTCGGGACCTTTCCGAGCCGGAAGATTCTTGTCATCGGCGACGTCATGCTCGACGAATTTCTCTGGGGCAAAGTCACGCGTATTTCGCCTGAAGCGCCCGTGCCTGTGGTCGACATCCAGCGTCGCGCCTCCTACCCCGGCGGCGCGGCCAACGTCGCGCGCAACCTCGCCAGCCTTGGCGCCAAGTCGGGCCTCGCCGGCATCATTGGCGAAGACGTTCCCGGCCGGCAACTCGTGCAGCTCCTCGGCGACGAGGGCATCGCCACGGCCAGCATCCGCAAATCGCCGCTGCGTCCCACCACGCACAAAACCCGCGTCTGCGCCATCACGCGCCAGCTCCACGACCACCTCGACATCGAGGACCAGCAGCAGCTCGTCCGCGTCGACGAGGAATCCCGCAAACCGCTCGATCCCGAAAGCAAACGCTGGCTCTTCGACCGCCTCCGCGAAGAAATTGCCGCGCACGACGCCGTCATCGTCGAGGATTATGCCAAGGGCCTCATCGACCAGGAACTCGTCACGCTCGTCGTCACCGAGGCCAAGGCGCACGGCAAAATCGTCGCCATCGACCCTAACCCCAACAACCCCTTCGAGTGGTCGGGAGGTACCGTCCTAAAGCCCAATCGCAAGGAGGCGTTCCAATCGGTCGGCATGCCTTTCTCCACCGGGGAGGAGGCCATTCTCCGCGCCGGCACGATGCTGCAAAAGCGCCACAACGTGAAATATCTTCTCATCACCCTCGGCGAGGCCGGCATGCTGCTGCTCGAGCAGGGCCAGAAGCCCTACCACACCCCGACGCGCGCGCAGGATGTCTTCGATGTTTCCGGTGCGGGCGACACCGCCATTGCCGCGTTCACGCTCGCGCTGGCCTCGGGAGCCACCGGCATCGAGGCGGCCGAAATCGCCAATCACGCCGCGGGCGTCGTCGTCGGCAAACTCGGCACCGCCACGCTCACAGTCGAAGAATTGCGCCACATGTTTTCCAAGACCGAGGGCGTGGCATGAGTTCCTTATCCGTGTTCCCTCGTTCCCAATTTTCATTTGGGAACGCACTGGCTGAGGCAATTTCATTGCCGATTCCGGAACCTATTTCCAAAAAAATCAGCGAGAAATGGAATTTCGCAGGGCACAGGAAACGTTCCCAAATGAAATTTGGGAACGAGGGAGGAAGACAATGAAACCGCGCGCTGTCTTCCTCGATCGCGACGACACCCTCATGGTCAACGTCCCCTACCTGGGCGACCCCTCGCGCGTCGAAATTTTCCCCGAGGCCGCCGAGGCTCTCTTCCTCCTGCGCAAGGCCGACTTCATGCTCTTCGTCGTCAGCAACCAGTCGGGCGTCGGTCGCGGCCTCATCACCCGCGAGCAGGTCCATGCCGTCAACGCCGAGCTCAAGCGCCAGTTCAACGGCGATTACATCCACGCCTTCTACAATTCCTTCGCCACGCCCGACGACCCCTACGCCACCGACCGCAAGCCCTCGCCGGAGCTTCTTCTCCAGGCCGCTGAAACCCACAACCTCGATCTCCCCGCCTCGTTCTTCATCGGCGACCGCCTGTCCGATATCGAGTGCGGCCTCAACGCCGGTTGCCGCACCGTCCTGCTCACTCATGCGAAATCGAGCCGCAAGGAAAACACCGACGAGGACGACGCGCTGGCCCGCGCCAAGGCCCACTACATCGCCACCACTTTGATGGAAGCCGCCAACTGGATCCGCGAAGTTTCCTCCAACGTGCCTTGGCCCAAGACCCACGAAATTCCATGAAATCGATCATCGTGATCCCCGCGCGCTATGGCGCGACGCGCTTTCCCGGCAAGAGCCTCGCCCGGATCAATGGCCGGCCCATGATCCAGTGGGTTTGGGAAGCGGCCAGCCGCAGCCGTCTCACCGAGCAGGTTGTCGTCGCCACGGATGATGACCGCATCGCCGACGTCTCGGCCAAGTTCGGCGCGGATGTCGTCATGACGAAAAAGTCGCACCGCTCCGGCACCGACCGCATGGCCGAGGTCGCCGACAAGATTTCCGCCCAGCTCTACGTCAACGTCCAGGGCGACGAGCCGCTTCTTTCTCCCGGCGCGGTCGACGACCTCATCCGCGGCATGATGGAAAGTCCGCGCATCCCCATCGGCACGCTGGCGCACCGCATCGAGTCGGAGGCCGAGTGGCGCAGCCCGGAAGTGGTCAAGGTCGTCTGCAACCGGCACAACGAGGCGCTCTATTTTTCGCGCTCGCCGCTTCCCTTTCAACGCACCTTCGACGCCAACGCGAAAATGCTCCGGCACGTCGGCATCTACGCCTTCCGCGCGCGGGCGCTGGCCACTTTCGTCTCGCTCAAACCGAGTCCGCTTGAAGTGGCGGAAAGCCTGGAGCAACTGCGCGCGCTCGAATATGGACTAACCATTCAGGTGATCGAAACCAAATATCGTTGCCTCGGCGTCGATACGCCCGCAGATTTGACACGGGTCGAAGCCGCCTTGCGTCAGCAGGTCAAAGCCAAGCAGTCGCAGCGCAGAGTAAAAATAAGGAGCAAAAAGAAATGAAGTATATTTTCGTCACCGGTGGCGTGGTCAGTTCCCTGGGGAAAGGCCTCACGGCGGCAGCCTTGGGCACACTCCTGGAACACCGGGGGCTGAAAGTCGTCCTCCAGAAATTCGATCCCTACCTTAACGTCGATCCCGGCACGATGAGCCCCTACCAGCACGGCGAAGTTTACGTGCTGGAAGACGGCGCGGAAACCGATCTCGATCTCGGCCACTACGAGCGCTTCACCTCCGGCAAGCTCACCCGCAAAAACAACCTCACCACCGGGCAGATTTACGAGGCCGTGCTGACCAAGGAACGGCGCGGCGATTACCTCGGCAAAACGGTGCAGGTCATCCCGCACGTCACCGACGAGATCAAGCAGCGCATCCGGCAGGTCGGCCAGTTCCAGGACTGCGACGTGGTCATCACCGAAATCGGCGGCACCACCGGCGACATCGAGGGCCTGCCTTTCCTCGAAGCCATTCGCCAATTCGCGCTCGAGGTCGGCCATGACAACGCGCTCTTCATCCACGTCACCCTCGTCCCGTTCATCAAGGCGGCAGGTGAATTGAAATCGAAACCCACGCAGCAGAGCGTCGCCAAGCTGCGCGAAATCGGTATCCAGCCCCACGTCCTCATTTGTCGCACGGAACATTCCATCGACCGCGAACTGCGCGCCAAGCTCTCCATGTTCTGCAACGTCGCGCCCGAGGCCGTCATCGAGGAAAAAGATGTCGCCCACACCATTTACGAAGTGCCGCTCATGCTCCAGCGCGAAAAGCTCGACGAGCTCGCCGTGAGGCATTTCAAGCTCGATCTGCCCCGCGCCGACATGACCGCGTGGCGTTCCTTTGTCGACCGGATCATCACGCCGAAACACCGCGTCAAGATCGGCGTCGTCGGCAAGTACATGGAAAACCAGGACGCCTACAAGAGCATCTACGAGGCGCTCACCCATGCCGGCGCCGCCGCCGATGCGGGCATTACGCTCGTGACCGTCGACGCGGAAGAGATCGAGGAACACGGCGCGGCCAAATTCCTCAACGGCCTCGACGGCATCCTCGTTCCCGGCGGCTTTGGCGTCCGTGGCGTGGAAGGGAAAATTCTCGCCGCCCGCTATGCGCGCACGCAGAAAATTCCCTACCTTGGCCTCTGCCTCGGCTTACAAATCGCCGTCGTTGATTTCGCGCGCGACGTGCTCGGACTCACCAAGGCGCACAGCACGGAATTCAACACCGAAACGCCCGACCCGGTCATCTCGATGCTCGACGAGCAAAAGCAGGTCGTGAAGCTCGGCGGCACCATGCGCCTCGGCGCGTCGGTCTGCCATCTCATTCCCGGCACCAAAATCCAGCAGGCGTATGGCGACGAGCGCACGACGGAACGGCACCGCCATCGCTACGAATTCAACAGCAACTATCGCGAGAAGATGGAAGCGCACGGCCTCGTCATCTCCGGCGTCACGCCCGACGGCAAGCTGGTCGAGCTGATCGAACTCGCCGACCATCCGTGGTTTGCCGCCTGCCAGTTCCACCCCGAATTCCAATCCAAGCCCAACCAGCCGCACCCGCTCTTCAGCGGCTTCGTCAAAGCCGCCGTCGCCTGCCGGGAGAAGTAGATGATTTTTGCCAATGCCAGCTCAGATGCTGTTCTGAAGGCAGATCCCTACGTAGAGATCGGAATTGCAGCGCTCTGTTTTCTCACGAGTGGTTTACAAGTGCTCGATTTTTATCTTCAGCATCATAAAACCGGGACCACATGGTCGCGAAAACAGCTTCAACAAGTTCTTATTCCCCTTGGCGTAGGCATCATGTTCGTTTTCTTTTATTTCCTACCCCACAACTGAGATGGAGTGCCGTGTTTCGGTCTTTCATTCCGGAGGAATGATCGATAGTAGCCCGGCGATTTATCGCCGGGTTCTTTCCCTCGTTCCCAAGTTGTACTTGGGAACGCACTTGCTGAGGCAATTCCATTGCCGATCCCTTGGCACAACGAGAAAAGACAGCAACAGAGTTGCGCCGACAATCTCGTTCCCAAATAGAGTTTGGGAACGAGGATGAACTGATCCTTCGACAAGCTCAGGATGACGGATTGGTAATCGAAGATCGTGAGATGAGATTCGCTTCTCGGTTCTATCTCCTGTAGGCTCCTCGCTTCTCCCGTGAAAAAAAATCAGCCTGTGCCCGCAACCAAAACGAAAACCTTCTTCCTCGTCGCCGGCCCCTGCGTCCTCGAATCGGATGCGCTCACCGTCTCCATCGCCAAGCACCTCGTCGCGCTCACCGCCGAGCTCGGCATCCCGCTCATCTTCAAGGCCTCGTTCGACAAGGCCAACCGCACCAGCGGCAAATCGTTTCGCGGACCCGGTCTCGCGCAGGGCTTGAAAATCCTCGCCGGCATCAAAAAGAAATTCGGCTGCCCTGTCCTCACCGACATCCACGACATCGCCCAGGTCAAGACCGCCGCCAAAGTCATCGACGTCCTGCAAATCCCCGCCTTCCTTTGCCGCCAGACCGATCTCCTTCTCGCCGCCGCGCGCAGCGGACGCGCCGTCAACGTCAAGAAGGGCCAGTTCCTCGCGCCGGACGACGTCAACAATATCGCCACGAAGCTCCAGGCCGGCGGCTGCAAGGATTACTACATCACCGAGCGCGGCACCACTTTCGGCTACCACAATCTCGTCGTCGACATGCGAGGCCTCGCGACCATGCGCCAGGCGGGCCACCGCGTCATCTTCGACGCCACCCACTCCGTGCAGCAACCCGGCGGGCAGGGCACCAGCACCGGCGGCGATCGCACCATGGCCCCCGTGCTCGCCCGCGCCGCGGTTGCGGTCGGCATCGACGGCCTTTTTCTCGAAACCCACCCGCAACCCGACCAATCTCCTTCCGACGGGCCGAACATGATTCCACTTGCGCAGATGGAGGCCCTGCTGCGAACTTTAAAGATCATCCATGAGGCCTCTCTTGTATAGACGCTTGCTTCACCTTGGCGCTTTCGCCCTGGTGCTGGGCACAGCCTGCGCTCAAAACTCTTCGGATGGCGATGGCGGAGCCCAGTTGCCGGTAGGCCAGACCTTCAAGCAATTCGAGTATCCGATTTATCAGGAGGGCAAGTTGAAGGCGACGCTCAGCGCCACGACGGCCACGGGCATCACGCTCAATCGCGCGGAAACCTCGGACTTGAAAATCGACGTCTATGATAATGGCGCCGTCACCACCACGGTCACTTCGCCGAAAGCCGATCTTTACGTGAGCGACCAAAAGATGCGGACCAAAAACACCGTGGACATCGAGCGCGCCGATATGAGCGCGACCTCGCAGACCTGTGATTTCAACTTGAAGACCAAGATGTACGTCCTGCGCGACAACGTGAAAGTCATTCTTAAACATTTCGATGTCAGCCTGACTCCCGCCAACGGCTCCGCGCCCGCTGCGAATCACGCGTCGGCCGGCGCAACGCCCGCTCCTGCTCCCGCCCAGCCCCTGCGCAATGACTCCATGCTCGATTCACCCGGTTCCTACGCCAACCCGAATGCCGCCCCAACTCCACCCGCCGCCCAATGAAAAAATCGCTCGTTGTTCCCCTGGTATCCGTTGCACTGTTGATGGCGTGGACTCCGTTGCCCGCGCAAACAGGCGATGATGCCGACACCGAAACTCCGGCCCCGCCCGGGTCGACCGTCATCACCTCGGACGAATTGCATTCCGATCAGAATGCCCACACTTCCATCTTCACCGGCAATGTCATCGCCGTCGGCACCAACTTCAGGATGACCTGCCAGGAAATGACGGTCTACTTCACCAACGACAACAAGGTGGATAAGATCGTTTCGATCGGAAATGTCGTCATCAACCAGCCCGGTCGGGTGACCACCTGCGGCCACGCCGAATACTATCACGACTCCGATACCTTTGTTCTGACGGACCAGCCTTTGATTCATGACCATAATAATTGGGTTACCGGCCCCAAGATCACCATCGAACGAACGACCCAGAAGATGACGGTCGACGGTGGACGCTCCACGGTCACGCTCGGCCCCGGCAGCATGAGCTCTCCCACCCCCGCTCCGACGACAACCTCCAACTGAGTATCCATGAGGCTATGAAACACCGGCTTCCCAAGCCCAAAGCAGCGAAGAAAAAGTCGGAAACGACCAAGATCGACCAGCCCGACTTGCTCGACGACGGCGTGGAGAATGCCTCCTCCGTGCTTTCTTCCGATCAGAATCCGTCCATGAACGCATCCGTTTCCACTCTCGATCCGTCGACCCGCGATCCCTTTGCGTCAGGCGATGCTCCTTTTAAAAAGGCCACTCCGCCTCCGCTTCCGGCGCCCGGCACGCATCACGCTCCCTTCCTGATCCAGACCCGCGGCCTGGTCAAGCAATACGGCGGACGGCGCGTCGTCAACGGCGTCGATATTCACGTCCGCACGGGCGAAGTCGTCGGCTTGCTTGGCAAAAATGGCGCGGGCAAAACCACCACCTTCTACATGATCGTCGGCCTCGTCACGCCGACCGAGGGCCACGTCTACATGAGCGACGAAGACGTCACGAACATGCCGATGTATCGCCGCGCGCGCCGGGGCATCGGTTACCTGCCGCAGGAGGAATCGATCTTCCGCAAACTCACCGTCGAGGAAAACCTCCTCGCCATTTTGGAAACGCTCCCCATGACCGAGGACGAACGCGACGCCCGCTGCGACGAGCTGCTTAAGGATTTCGGCCTCGAACACGTGCGTGAAAATGTCGCCATCACTCTTTCCGGCGGTGAAAAGCGCCGCGTCACCATCGCCCGCGCCCTCGTCACCAACCCCTCGCTCCTGCTCCTCGACGAACCTTTCAGCGGCGTCGATCCCATGGCCGTGCACGATATCCAGGAAATCATCCTTCACCTCAAAGAGCGCGGCCTCGGCGTCCTCATCACCGACCACAACGTCCGCGAAACGCTCTCCGTCGTCGACCGCGCTTACATCATCGACGAAGGGCGCGTCCTCTCCGAAGGCTCGCGCGAATTTCTCCTCAACGACCCCATCGCCCGCGAGATCTACCTCGGCCACCGCTTCAGCATGTAGGTGTTATCGTAGCCGTGCTCGTGAGAGCACGGAGGAAGAGCGATTGCGTTTTGCACAGACAGCCGTCGTCTCACGACGACGGCTACATTACCTCGCCATCGCCGGCTCCGGCTTTGCTTTCGGCTTCTCGCTCTCCCGCGCCACGGACTCGGCATAAATCGGCCCGAACCACGTGTCGACCAGGCACAGCCCAAACACCGCGCCAAAAGGAATCGTATAGAAGAACGCCGTCGTGATCGAATTGACTCCCACAATGAACGCCGCGGCGATCAGGTAATCGGGGCAGCCCTTGCGAAACAGCCGGAAGTTCGCCTCGTAATTGAGCGCGCATTCGAGCACCGACGCGCCATCGAGCCAGCGGCAGCAGGCCACGCCGCAAAACGGAATCACGAATAGCATGATCGGCGGGATGAAAAGCGTCAGCAAAGTTGCGGGCAGTCCGAGAGCATAGACGAAAACTCCGTAACAAGCCCCCATCCAGATCGCCGCCGGAAGAATCAACGTGAAAATCGCCAGCGTCAGCTTGACCGCGCCCTCCTTCGCGAACACGCCCAAACCGCTCAGTTGCCAATCGGGCAGTTGTATTCCGCGACCGGTCCGCGCGCGCCGCAGCACCTCGTAGGTAAAGCCAAGCGGAAACCAGAACGAAACAACATTGAACCCGAGAATCCACGGAAACACCTCGCCAACCCACGCGGGGCCCTGGCCGGAGAAATAGGCCGGAGCCAGCGCCACCAGAAACGGGTTGATGAGCAGAAAACCGCCGAGAAGCACCTTCGCCAGCCAGTGCGGGTCCGATAAAATTTGCCGGAAGCCATCCTTCTGGTCGCTAAAACGGTTCGGGTTGGTTTTCATGTGATTTAAGCAGGAAAATCGCGAAAAAAAGAGGGTCTCGTCAAGGCAAAGATTGAATGCCTATTCGGAACAGGCTTTGCTCGTTAGCAAATTTCATTTGGGAATGTACTTGTGAAGGCATTTTCATTGCCGTGCTGCGCCGTTAATCCTTTGAAGTTAGCGCGAAATGAAATTTCGCGGGAGCGGGAACCTTTGAGGAGGTCCGCCATTAGTGGCCTTGTAATCGGCTTGCTACTTCTCGGCATAATTTGCTTCCATTCTATTTGCTTCAATTGGCTTATGCGCTTTTTTACTTTTTCATATAAAGGAAGGCCGTGGCGTTTCGCTCGGATCGCCTTGGCACTTCTTTGTTCATTCGTGATTCCGCTGCTCGCGCAGCAGCCGGACACTAATTCGAGCCTGCCTGGCCCCGGCGAGCTCAGCCAGGCGAGCGCGATCGCCGCCACCAATACCCCGGCAACCAACTCTCCGCCCGCAGTTCTTCCGGCCGTACCCGCAACCCCTGCGCCAATGCCCGTTACTGCTCCCGCGGCTGAAGCGATCCCGCCAACACCTGCCCCCGCGCCAACCTCACCCGTGACAGACCTTTTGGGTTCTGTCCTCGCCGCGCTTATGGCCCTGGCCTCCCTTGGCGGATTCTTACTCTACTATTGCGGGCTGACCCGGGCGAAGAACAGCGGCCATACCTCGACCCTTCTCCTGGCCGGCGTGCTTTTCGGCCTGACCGGTTACTGGATCGGCGGGTTCGCCGTGCAAACGGGTGGTATCGGCGACGCCCACGCCGCGCTGGCCCAATCGCTCCCTGCTTCGGAAAGAAGCGCCCTTAATCACGAATTGGGGCCCGTCGCCTTCGGTCATCATTGGGGCATCATGGGCAGTTCCGGCTTTTTTCTCGCGACCGACGATCCGGCGCGCAACGGCATCGCCACGCTCTTCCTGATCCAGGCCGCTCTACTGGCCATCGTCCTGGCGGCGGCGCTCGGTGCGGCGCTCGAGAGGGGGAGGGTGCTGGCCATGGCCTTTTGCGCCTACCTGATCGGCGTGCTCATCTATCCACTGCTCGCCAACTGGGTGTGGGGCGGCGGCTGGCTGGCTGAACTGGGACGCGAGTTCGGGCTCGGACATGGCGTGATCGACCTCGCCGGTGCAGGCGTCGTCCACGAAACGGCCGGCGTCATGGCGCTCGTCATCGCCATTGTCCTTGGACCCCGCCATGGCCGGTATGGCCGCAACAAGCTCTCCAATTCCATCCCCGGCCACAACGTCCCGTTCATCGTGCTGGGCAGCATTGTCCTCCTCATTTCCTGGATGGCCGCGAACGCGTTTTCGTGCGCCAATCTCGCCACCGATCCCGCCTCGCCAGACCCCGCATCCGGCGCGGGCCTCGCTGCGGTCAACACGCTGTTGGCCGCGACCGGCGGCCTCATCGTCTCCTTTATCCAGGCCTCATGGCAGAAACGGCGTCCCGAACCGGCGCGACTTTGCCGGGGCTTGCTCGGTGGTGCGGTCGCCAGTTGCGGCGGCGCGGCGCTGGTCGATCCCTGGGCCGCGTTCGTCATCGGAGGCGTCGCAGCCCTGCTCGTCCAGGCGGCGATGGATTCCCTCGAACGCCGGCGCATGGACGATCCCGTCGGCGCGGCGGCCGTTCACGGTGTCGGCGGTGCGTGGGGCATTCTGGCGGTCGGCTTCTTCGCCAACGGTACGGCGGGTTACGGCCTCAACGGCGTGACCGCGCCGGTGAGGGGGCTCTTCTTCGGCGGCGCGTGGCATCAACTCGCCGCGCAAGCCATCGGCTGCGTCACCGGCTTTGTCATCGTCTATGTTCTCGGCCTCGGCTGCGTGAATCTCGTCCAGAAAATCCTCGGCAACCGCGTCGAGCTCGCCGTCGAAACCAGCGGCCTCGACCTGCCCGAACTCGGCGCCCTTGGCTACCAGGGCGATGTCGAGCCGGAGGAAAATGGTCCTCGAGACTGATCGATTTTTTTGGATTAGTTGTGGATAGGGCAATCAGATTGGATAGCATTTCACGTGCATCATCCGCCGCGATTTAACCCGAAGATCGAAAGCCTGAGGGGATTGGCGGCCCTGTCTGTCTGCTTTGCCCATAGCCTCGCGATTTACTGTATCGAGAACAGCAACGTGCTTTGGAGCAAGCCCATCTGGGACCATTCGTTTTCGGCAGGATTCCTGATGTTCGTGGACTCCGTTTTCAATCCGTTCGCCGCCGTCGTCCTCTTCTTTATCCTGAGCGGGTATGTCCTCACGCAATCGCTCGGCGGCGAAAAATCGCTCAATGGAAAGAACATTGCCAGCTTCTACATCAGACGATGCTTTCGCATTCTCCCCATGATGTGGGCGGCGCTCATCTTTACCTACGCGCTCTCGAAGATCAACCACACCGCCCCGCCCAATCAAGCCGCCTTGTTCTACGTCGCCATCTTCGAGCACAAGTTCCATTTCACGGCTTTCCTGCGGAATTTCTTCCTGCTCGGCTTTCAGGTTTCGCCGGTCATGTGGACGATGCGGGTGGAGCTTCTTGGATCGTTGCTGATGCCGGCCATCGTCTATGTCCTTTTGCACGGCACGCGGCCCCGGCAATTCCTTCTGCTGGGCGGTCTTTGCGCTGTGACCTGCCTCGACCGCCACGACTTGCAGTACATCGTCTGCTTTTATGTCGGCGCTCTCCTGACCGGCAAGGATCTGGTCGCGGCCTGCGCGCGGTGGCCTATTCTCCTCTTCTGGAGCGGCGTGACGATCTGCACCCTGCTTCGCATTTTTAAAGACTACCTCGGTTTTCCCATGGTCGAGACCCTTGCGACGACGGCGGGAGCCGCCTTGATATTGCTTGGTGTTCTGGCCGGCCCGTCGAAGTTCGGAATTTTGGAAACCGGCCCGTTTCGGCTGGTGGGGCGTCTCTCCTACAGCCTTTATCTGCTTCACCCCGCGTTCCTGGGGCTGGTCGCCGTGGCCGCCTTTGCCATCCGTCTTTATCCCACGTTGTCCGGCGAGGCCGCGAACACGCTGATTTTTTTCACCTCCGTCTTCGCCACGCTGGTGGCCTCCGCCTTTACGTACCGGTGGATCGAGCAACCCTCGATCGCCCTCGGCAAAGTTGCAACGCGATTCGCCTCACGCCCGGCTGCAGACAGGAGGCCGTCCGAAAATTCCGCGAGAGCAACTCTGTTATAGTTCCGTTTGTCTAAAGTGGGTCTGCGATTGCCCTCGTTCCCAAGTTGCACTTGGGAGCGAGGAACAAGGCAGGTCTTCCACCGGCACCCTCCGCGATGATTGACCTCGATTAACGGTTTTCCTAAGCTCACCGGAATCGATCCCATGACCACGGCGCCCAAGAAGACCATCCAGGTTTCCCTCGAAACCTTTCGCGACCAGGCGGCGTTTCCGCTCCTGGAGCGCGCCGAGGAGACCATGCGCAAGGCGCAAAAGCATCTCCTCGCCCAGCAAAAACCCGAGGGCTATTGGATCGGTGAGCTCTTCGTCGATTCCACCCTCGTCTCCGACGTCGTCGCCTTCATGCACTGGTCGGGCGAAGTCGACTTCAACAAGCAGTCCCGCTGTGTGAAGCATCTGCTCGACCGCCAACTGCCCGACGGGGGTTGGAACACCTATTACAAGGGCCCGAGCGAGCTCAACGCCACGCTCAAGGCGTACTTTGCCCTCAAGCTCGCCGGTTTTTCGCCGGACGATCCGCGCATGATCAAGTCCCATGCCACCATCGTCCGGCTTGGCGGTATTCCCAGGGCCAACACCTACACGAAGCTCTTCCTCGCCATGTTTGGCCAGTATCCATGGAAGCATCTTCCCATCATCCCTTCCGAGATCATCCTGCTCCCGACGTGGCTCTATTTTAATATCTACGAGATGTCGTCGTGGAGCCGCGCCATGGTCGTGCCCCTTTCGATTCTCAATCATTTCAAGCCTGTCCGCCATCTCCCGCCCGAGAAACAGCTCCACGAATTGTTCCCCTACGGCACCGAGCACTCCAACCTCGGCCTGCCCTTCGACAAGAAGCTTTTCACCTGGAAAAATTTCTTCCTCGGCTGGAACAGCGTGCTCAAGTTCCTCGACTCACTCCCCTGGAAACCCTTTCGCCGCCGCGCCCTTAAAAAGGCCGAGGCCTGGATTCTCGAACGCATCGGTGATGGCTCGGACGGGCTCGGCGCGATTTTCCCCAGCATGATGTACACCTGCATGGTGTTGAGAACGCTCGGCTACGGCGAGGACAACCCCATCGCGCGCAAAGCGAACAAGGATTTCCTCGACCTGGAGATGCACGACCAGGAGCACGACGAGTATCGAATGCAGCCGTGCCTCTCCCCCATCTGGGACTCGGCCATCACCGCCTTCGCGCTGGTTGAATCGGGCATCCCCGCCGACCATCCCCAGGTCCAAAAGGCCGGCGAATGGATTCTCTCCAAAGAGGTGAAGGACTTCCGCGGCGATTGGAAACACAAGAACCCGACGCCGATCACCAGCGGGTGGGCCTTTGAATTCAACAACAAGTATTACCCCGACGTTGACGACACCTTCAAGGTGCTGCTGGCGTTGGGCGTGGTCAAAATGCCCGACGAAGCGGAAAAGAAAAAGGTCATGCTGCGCGCGCTCGAATGGGCCGTCAGCTTCCAATGCAAGAACGGCGGATTTGCCGCCTTCGACAAGGACGTCACCAAGAAATGGCTTCAGGACGTTCCCTTTGCCGACCACAACGCCATCCTCGATCCTCCCTGCAGCGACATCACCTCCCGCGCGCTCGAAGTCTTTGGCCGCATGGGCGTCAGCATCAAGGAACCGTTCGTGCGCCGGGCCATCCGCTTCGTGCGCGAAACGCAGCTTGAGGACGGCTCGTGGGAAGGACGCTGGGGCGTCAATTATATCTACGGCACCTGGCTCGTCCTGCGCGGCCTCAAGGCCATCGGCGAGGACATGAACCAGGACTGGATCATCAAAGGTGCCAACTGGCTCCAATTTTGCCAAAACCCCGACGGCGGCTGGGGCGAGACCTGCGCCACCTACGACAATCCCCATCTCAAGGGCCAGGGCGAAAGTACGCCGTCGCAAACCGCCTGGGCGCTCATGGGCATTATCGCGGCCAGTGATCACCTGCGCGATAAGCGCGGCGAAAGCATTCTGCGCGGCGTCGAATATCTCGCCAACACGCAAAATCCCGACGGATCGTGGACGGAAGATCACATCACCGGCACCGGATTTCCCAAGGTCTTCTATCTCAAGTACGACATGTATCGCAATAACTGGCCGCTTTTGGCGCTGGCCGATTTTCGGGCGCTCGCCGCCAAGGACAGGCGATGATCTGCTATGCCTTTCCGCTCGCGCACGAAGCCAGCCTGCTTCTAAAGCACTGCAAGGAAAAGGAATCGTTCTCCATCGGCAGTCTCCATTGCACGCTGGCCAACATGGGCCAGCGGCGCGTGCTTATCGCCCTCATCGGCATGGGCGAATCCGCTGCCGCCGATAACACCGCGACCATCTTCCAGTATTTCCGGCTCAAGGCCTTCGTCCTTGGCGGCTATGGCGGCGCGCTTGTTCCTCCCCTCAAGGTGGGCCAGGTCGTCATTTCCAACAATCTCAGTTCCGAGGCCGTGCTCGGCTTTCTTCGTCTTCTTTCCGGCTTTGACTTCGCCAACTTCTGCATGGTCGATGAAATCGTCGGCACCATCGAGAGACGCGAACTCTGCGCCCGCGTCACGGAGGCCCAGGTCGCCGACATGGAAACCGAAACCGTCGCCAACGTCGTCAGCGAGCGTCAGATTCCGTTCCTCGCCGTCCGCGTCATCAGCGACGAATACAGCCAGATATTACCCTTGGGCGCTCTGGCCGCCGGCTTCGATGCGGCCAAGGGACAGCCCACCCCACTTCGGTTGCTCGGCTATCTGGCCACGCGGCCCGGCGACGTCATGCCCCTGCAAAAATTCGTCGCAGGACTTTCCCTCGCCCGCAAAAATCTGACCCGGTTCCTGGAGCAGCTTAACCAGGATCTCCCCGCCCACTGGTAACGGCAGCGGCGGTCCATGCCCGCCTTCGGCCTTTCGTTTTTGCCGCATGACGCGCTGGCTGTTACAGGCTAGCTTTCCTTGATATGTCTCTCACCGAACCTGCGCGCGAATGCCTCAGCCCGCCCGAGGAACCGAAGGACGCCGCCCCATCCGAATCGGCCGTGCGCAAGGGCCTCCAGATCGGCCTCGGCCTCACCGCCATCGTGGCTGGCGCGATCCTGCTTTGGTACACCGCGCAGGTTCTCCTCGTCTTCTTTGCCGCCATCTTCCTGGCCGTCTTCTTTTCGGGACTGGGCCGCTTTTTGCAGAAGCACACCCGCTTTACTTACCCGGCCTGCGTGGCTTTCGCGCTGATCGGTCTGCTCCAACTCCTCGTGGTGGCAGGGCTCATCGTGGGACCGGCGGTTGCGGATCAATCCACGAATTTATCCGACGCGCTGCCCAAAGCGTATCATCAGTTGCTCGGTCAAATCCAGGCATCGCCCTGGGGTGCGCATCTGCTCACCATGGGCCAGCATGCCATGGATGCCTCCAAGGACAGCAACTGGCAGAACGTCTTTAAATTTGCCGGCCTGACCATTCACGGCTTTGGGGGACTTGTTTTTGCCGTGGTGATTGGAATTTTCTTCGCGTTCCAGCCTGATCTCTATCGCACGGGATTCCTGAATCTCTTTCCGAAAGCCCGGCGCAAGCGGCTGGGCGAAGTTCTCGACGAATTGGGCTTCACCCTCTGGTGGTGGCTCATGGGGCAACTCGTCACCATGGCTTCCGTCGGGACGCTCATCGGCATTGGACTCGCCGCGCTTGGCGTGCCGCTGGCCGGAACGCTCGGTTTGATGGCGGCCGTTCTTTCGTTC
>Ga0209611_10002470_pt1 | contig 32511 bp, 23 predicted proteins | sample S1TSphgellanicum_3_FD_187693 | JGI IMG/M metagenome (GOLD analysis project Ga0209611, IMG submission 187693) | Host-associated microbial communities from peat moss isolated from Minnesota, USA - S1T2_Fc - Sphagnum magellanicum MG (SPAdes) (version 2) | ecosystem: Host-associated > Plants > Peat... | reverse complement strand
TTGTAATCCTTTTTACATTGGATTTTCTGTCAAAACAGATTTAGAACAATTTTGAGACAAGTTAAAAAAGATTAATCATTTAAAACAAATAAGTGCTAATAAAATGGATAAATATAAGATGATTAAACATTAGCCCAGTGCCACAATGGCATGTCCAATATGACTAACTATGCGACTAAATTAATGATGTGGCATGTCCATTTTAACAAATTGTATGACTAAATTGATGATGGGTCATGTCCATTTAACAAACAATGTTACTAAATTGATGATGTGGCATGTCCATTCTAACAAATTATGTGACTGAATCAATGATGTGGCAAATCCATTTTGTCTAATTATGTGAATGAATGTAATGACATGGCATGTTCATTGTGACTAAATATGTGATTAAATATGATTATTTTATACAATAATTATAATTTACAAAATATTTTATTTTTATTTTTATTTTTATTTTAAAAATATTTTCAATGTATCAATTCCCTTTTGGCTTATATTCAAATCAAATATTCTTTTAATTCAATTTTTTTTCTAGATGTTAAACCTTGTAATAGGTTCAACCTAGAAAATTTAAACATTTTTAAATGTGACTTTGAAGGTTAAAGCCCTTGGTTATATATTTTTCAAAATGAGATTGATGACCAAACAATGTGGCATATTTTTTCAAAAAATAACTTGATCACACGAAGTTTTTTGTTTATTAAACCTACCACCTAACACTTAAGAATAAAATTTACAACGTTTTGTACATTGTTTTATCGCTTCTGAGCTTCCAAAAAAATTTGTAATTCTCCACATAGTGCATCCAATGGTACAAATAATATTGAAGTTGATGAAGAAATGAGCAAGTTATGCCCTTTTGAAAATGAAGAGGGTGATTTGTAAAAATTAAACATAATAGTTCAGTTTGTATTTTTGAGTTTAAATTCTTTGTACATTGCTCCATTACCTTTAACATTCAAAAACATTTTGTAATTCTCCACTTGGTGCATCCAATATTATAAAAATTTCTTAATTTGATAAACAAATGAGAAAGATATGTTCATTGAAAGTGAAATGGGGTGATTTAAGCACAAATTAACGATTTAAAAATTCAATTCCTTTTTTTGAGTTTTAATTCTTCATATATTGTTCCATTGCTTTCATGTTTAAAAGCATTTTGTAATTTTCCTTGTGAAAAATCCAAAGGTGAAAAAAATTCTAAATTTGATAAAGGAATGAACAAGTTATGCTTATTGAAAGTGAAGGAGGTGATTTGTAAAAATTGAGTACATGTTAGTCCAGCTTGCATTTTTGATTATAAACTTTTTCTAATTTTGTTTTTTGTTTTTACACTTTAAAGAAAGTTTGTGAAGCTTAAGATAATGCATTTGGAGTTTTTTAAATCATTGAAAATGGAAAAGTAATGAAAAATATACGAAATTTGAAAGTGAAAGGTGTCTATACATCACAAATTTATAGGTTTCATGGGTTCATTCCAAATTTGTGTGAAATTTGTTATTTCATGGGTTTGTATTGTTTATACATGAATGTCATGCATTATTTAAACATGGAAGTCGTGTACACAACTATTGTGTGTAAACAATACAAATAAACACATAACATTCATGTTTAAACAATATGAATAGGCATATGACAATTGTGTTTAAACAATGCACAGGATATCAATATTCAAACTTTACAAATAGATGAATGACATCCATGTCTATTCCATACGAACTTATGAAAAACAAATTTTGCACGACTATTATTACCAAATTGTGACCTATGAAGTTTGTGATGTATGTTTTTTTTTTTTTTTTTGAATGAAATTAACCTATTTTAATAATACATGTGTAATCAAAGTGATTAACTTTAGTCACATTTGTACACATGTTAAATAAATGATTGATTTTCATCATATATATATCACTTTGATTACACGTGTAAATTAATTGAATAATTTTAGTCACATTACTAGTAGGTTGATTACATGTAACCATTGCATAAAGTACACATGAAATTACAATGTTTGTTTTGATTAAAATGAAATTCAAATTAATTATAATAGACATGTTACTTTTGTGGTTTCTCAAAATGGACATGGTTAGTTATGTGGTTTTAAAAAATTGATTATACAATCATGTTAGTTAAATTTCACTAGTGAAAAGGACATGGTTTTGTTGTAGTGTGTTAAAAGAAATTGTTAAAAACCCTTTAACAATAATATAGCTATTAATCAATTTTTATTTTTTTATTTTAATGTTAATAATCAATTTTCTAATAAAACAAAAAAAATATGACCATTCAGATTAGAGGTAGTGTTACATGGCACCCCTCCTTTTGATACCTATTTTTTTGGCCATTCATACTAAAAAGACAAAAACTTAAAAAGTTGCCATCATTTTCTTCTTTTGGCAAAGTTCCATTGCCATTTTATTTTTTTCCTTATTTTTATTTTTTCTTTTGGAACTGTTTTTTTCTCTTCTTTGTTGTGCACTTCACCTTTTTGAGCTTTTAACATTGTTGGTTGTTGTTGTGTGTCTCATTTTTTTGAACTTACGTGTTGTTTCAAATTGTTGGTTGCACAATTCGGCTCATCTCTTCGAGCTTTTGAAGTTGTTGATTGTTGTGCATTTCATCTCTTGGAGTTCCTATGGAAGTTGTTAATTGCAATTGTGCACCTCACCTCCTTATTTTTATTTCTAGGTTTTCTAGTTTTTACTTCGAAAGAATTGTAGATTCTTTTCTTGAACATTATGTATAGGGGAAAGAAGGGCAGGGGGGAAATATTTTATGTGGGTGGGAAAGTGGGAAGGAGGTGGGATCTAGTCTCCCCCCCCACCTCTTGTATCTTGTGCTTGCTAACATTGAGTTATGGCCTTTTTTTTGTGGGGTTGCTTAACATTACAAAAAAATTCTAAAATATGGGTTTTAGCTTAAATTTAATGTTAACTAACATTCAATTCCTTAACATCAACTTAACATCAATGCCACATAGGTTTCCACATAGGCACCATGTCACCACAAATGCTAATTAACATTGCATATGTGAATGCACCAAAATTTTAAATTTTTTTAACATTGCTTACCATTGAGTTACCATCAAGTCTGAATGGTGGCTTATATTCATACCACTATATAAAAATTGTAAATTTTTGTTCTATTCACATCATAGTGGTATGTGAAGTTGACAAAATGTATAATACCCATACCATTTTGGTATTAATTTTTGTAAAATGTTTTATGCCATTCCCATATTGGGTTTGATAAACCATATACTTGCCTACTGTTGGTCCATAGTCCCTACCATGTGTAATATATATTGTGAAATGATGTTAGAGGCTTTGGCTTCCATGCTTGTACAGTATGAGAGGAGTAGACAAAGGACTTGACAACAATGAAGATTTAGCACCTTAAGAAAAGGTCCCAATCCCCAAGTCTTGATTAATGTTGGTTGGGCATCATATTCTCAAGAGACTAGTCAGGTCCCTATATTTAAAATCTTTAAGGTTCTTTTTTAGGAATCTACTAGTGTTGTATCCATACATGTATTTTTCAATACCCAAATTGATAATGATATGAAGGATGTCATCATTATTCATATTAGTTTGATATGAACATCAATGTAGGAATGACTTGGAAGTATACAAGTAGGGTACAAATGTTTTAAAAACACACTAGATATGCATATGATAATAGTATTGACTTTTTTGGAATTCATATTAAGGGTACATGAATATGAATAGTGGTATGGGATTTCCATATCAAATTATAAACTTGGGCTTCATGTTGCCACATGCTACTGGTGATAATGAAATGACAAAAATAAAAAAGGTTTACATTTTGTTATTTTAAAATATATATAAGATTCAAATTGTACAAAAGACTACCTAAGTATCATCTAAGGGGAGATTTAATCAGCCATCCCTATTTTTAATTCATCAAAATTTTGGAAACAATTAGGATGAATAAACATTAAATCAGCTAAGTAAGTGAGAATTAAATCTTTGAATTAGGTATTTAAGGGAGAAATTTTTATAAAAAAATAACTTAATTTTAAAGAAAAAAAACATGTTAATCTTTTGAAATAATCTCAACATATTCAAATGAAAAAACACATATTTGCATTTGTATGAAATTACATGTAAACATGTGTATGAAATTGGAAAGACAAAAGATTCACTTTTTTTGTTTTAAAAGACACAAATATTCCAAAAGACATTGAAAAAAATAATGACATTTGTTTCTCTTTTGATATCTTAGAATCCATAAGGACATTTTGAAACATTACAACTTGTGAAATGCTTATTTGAAAAAAATTACAATTTAGAATTGATGTATAAATTTTCAGTTTGAAATTGTCTTTTTGTACGACCTACAACTATAGCCCGTCCCACCTAAACTAGCTCTATCACTAAAATTTCATAAATTCGTTGTGAATTAAAAGTGGGATAGAGAAAGCTATATTTCTTGCCCTTACTTATCTTTCTTACCTAATAGGAAAGAAACTCAACTTTGAAAAACCTACTTTCCTCTTTTAACCTCTTTTGGAAATTAAAAAATAAAAGGAACAAGAAGGAAAGGTTCCTTGTGTTCCATTCCTTCCTCAAAAAGACATCAAAAGTTCTTATTGAAAAGACAATTTATTTTTGCATTAACAATGCAACCATTCAATCCTAACACTTTTCCCAATGTGCTAAAGAACATGCCATTAGCTAGCTCTATCCATTGTTAACAACACCAAGTATTGATATTGAAAATAATGAGAATTGTGTAATACCCAGGTTGGTTGTCTAGTCTGGAGAGGATGAATGTTAATTTCAAACGTACCCAAGTAAGTACCTCAACTAGGTATGTGGGAACTGATTTGTATGGTCTCTCATACCATTGCTCATACCATCATCAGCATATACTCAAGTTGAACCTTATATGCCAACACTAAAATCTACTACCAACCAATTCTTGGTAGGTTGAGAAGCCCAAGGTTGAGAAAGAGTAGAATTGTTTTCAACTTGTACTTTCTAAATTTATGGATTAGGCATGTTGGGTATCAATAAGGATATCATTGAATGACTATATGAAATAATAAGGATATCAGAGGAATATTACAACAAGGTAATACCAACTTTGGTTTGTTTTTTCATACTAGGACCAAAACTAGTATATATATGAAGGTTCCATTGACATGCTTGTTCAACATTAGCCCCCACTTACTTCTATATTTGAAAAGGATAAAATGGAGTTCAAAAATAATATAAAATTGTAATATGGCTTTCCATCCTTTTTATGCTTTTGGTAAAAAAAACCTTTTTTTGTCATTGTCGATCTTTAGCTCCAAAAGCTAGAATTACATTTTTATGTTCAACAATATTGTAATTCCTCTTTTTTCCTTTTCTAATTTACACTCCTCCTGCAGCATTTTTCCCACCAATTTTTTATTTTGGCAAAAGTGGCAATTGTTTGCTGAAAAGGAAAAAAAAAACCTGAAAAACCATGTTTTTCCTAGGTTTCTCAAATTGCTTTTCAAAAAATAGCCAAAATTCGCCACATAAAAACCCCTTCTAACTCCTTCCACTTTAAACAATTCAATGATTTTGTCATTGAATTTGTGACAAAAAGATTCAATTTTTTTGCAACTATGCAAAATTTCTTACAAAATACAAAGGGCTTGTAAGGTAATTGAGAGTGATGTATCAATTTACTTTTAATTTGTTGTATTTGTGCTTGCATATGTAGTTTAATATGTACCCCTTCACCAACTAAATGACAAGGTTTAAAACCATGTTGGGCGGTTCTTAAAATCAGCGATAGATACCCATCAATTATCAACTCGAATATATACCCACTTTACCCATCAATTCTCAAAATTTTCAAAGTGCCAATTTTGGTATTTAATAGTGATTCTCACAAAATATGAAGACATCAAAGAACTGGCCAAAAAGTTGTCATCTCAAAAATTTCAAAGAATTGGTTTTGGTATATAGCCATGATTCTCACAAAATATGAGAAAGTCAAAAAATTGGTGAAAGAACTGCCAGTTCTTTCATGAAAACCTCTAGTTTTTCAAGGTTTTTGAAATAACTAGAATGAATAGCTCTTTGATTTTGAAATTTTTTCAAAGAACTACAACCAGTGGTTCTTTGGATGTAGAATAATTGAAGGATCAGAAGTGGGGTTTCTTTACAAATTCAAAGAATGACACAACATTATTCTAAACAAAGATTTTTTGAGGGACAAATTTTGTCATTTTTTTGAAAAAAAATTGGGATTTTTTTTTCTAGTGCAAATTCAACTAATTTTTCTAATTGTGTGGACAAAATTTACCAAAATTTTGATATCAAAAAATTGAAAAAAAAAAAAATCATTTCCAAACCCTTGATCCCCATTCCCAAACCTTTGATTAAAAAACATTTTGGATGAGTTAATATCATAATAGTTTTACATCCAAGATATATAGGGATATTCTCATTTCCAAAAACTTGTTATTTTTCACAATTAGTGTGTATTTATTTCCATAAGTTCTGTTCCTCAAAAATTGGGTTAGTTTTTAATGTCAATAAGGTGGAACTCTTATCTCACATGAATTAAGAAATTCAAAAAACCTTAAAAAAAAAACTTCTATTCACACTATAAAATGAATATATTCAAAATATATTAACGAAGAATTACGTACCTATATGTTTTTAAAAATCCAGAAATAAAAACAATCCGTTGGATGAAGGTCCTTTAAGCTTCAAAAAAACACATTCCATGGCGGAATGCTGTAGAACGCTAGCCGTCCGATCTAATCCATCCATGAAAATCATTATCTCGAGATTCATACCTGGAGCCGCCACGTACTCACCACGTGGCCGACAGGTCCAGACTTCATGGCCGTTGGATCGGCCCAATCATAGAGTATCTGTCCTTACCTGTGATCTTTTAGTTAACACTTACTATCGAACAGGTTAACGACTAACTTAACTTACGTAGCTGACTACTTTGGAAAGTTAGCAAACAGTTAACTTAGTGAAGTCAATTTTGATGACTTGGTTATATTCACGTAGCTGACTACTTTGGGAAGTTCGCAAACAGTTAACCTAGTGAAATCAATTTTGATAACTTGGTTATTTTTACGTAGCTGACTACTTTGGAAAGTTAGCAAACAGTTAAGTTAGTGGAATCGACACTAATAGGTAAGTTAACTTGGTTATTTTTTCATCATACTAACTTAACAGTAGACCAGAGAACGAGAGACATCTTTAGGCTGTCAGTAGTTACGGTTACTGGTGACGCCGTCCTGTTAGCGTCTGGGCACGTTAGCAGTTGAAGAGGAGATTCGTGTCTCCGGTTCCATCGTTCTCTCCGAAAATTTGCGGGATTTTCTTTTTGGTGCGTCGAGAATCGAGGTTGCTGATCGATTTCTTCTTCTCATCATCTACTTCGCTTGCTTTGACAAAAATTTAAATTTTTTATCGGTGTTTTTATTCTTTTTTTCTTTTGGATTCGCTCAGACGATTTTCTCCACGGATTTGTCATCTCGCTGCCATAGCCGGTCTTTGAGACGGCCGAAAGACAGTCAACTCGGACAGGAAACCTCGGGATTCCTGTAGAGAGAGAGAGAGAGAGAGAGAGAGAGACAGCGGCTTCTTGTGTGTAACAAGAATTTCTTTTTCGGCAGTTGCAAATCGCTCGTGGTCGGAGAAAAGCAATTGATGACACAGCAAATTTCAGGTTCGTGAAGGACGGTTTGTTTTTCCCTTACCGTGGGCGGGGCGGGGAGTGGTGGTAAGCGGTAGCAATGCAGGGAATGTGTGCGGCCATGGCAAGCCTGAAGTTCGTGCCAAGCACGTCATCTACATTGCCATTGTTTCCATCTCGTAGCTCTGTAAATGGAGCTCCCTGGAGGTTTGTGAGGAGGGGGCTGGAGTCAGCAGCGGCTTTAAGAAGCAATCGAAATAACTGCACTGGTGAGCATTTTTTTGATTCTAAACCCTATGCCGACTGCCTCATCGCTTCTTGCATTGGGGGAGTGATGGAGAGATGATGCAAATGGACTGGTTTCCAGTTTGCGCATGTGTGTAGTAGGCTCATAGATGTGTTATGTAGGGCAAATGACAGCAGTGCCTGGAATGCTGTGCTTCTTTCTAATTGCTGATGACAAGGTGGCATGCTCTGAAAAGAAATGTTTCATCTCAAAACCCTCCACTTTTTTCACTGGAATTGAACATGGAAGGAATGTGACATTTGCCTTGTTTTGACTGCATGAAGCTTGGTTTTTTTTGCTTTGCAGTAAAACACAGTATCTCAAGGTGTCAGAAAATGCATGTTGAAAGATGGAGGGTGCATGCGTCATCAAGTTCAGGCCGCCTTGGTCCTGCTGATGAAGATGGCGGGTCCTCATCATTTCCAGAATTCACAAACAACTCCCTTGAAGTGTAAGACTAACAATGTAGTTTTGCACGCTCTTTACAAGTTTTGAATTGCTGTGCAAGTTTGAAACAAGCTGCATTGGAACAGATCATGCTCTGTTATACTTAGGGCACATAGGGAAATGATGAAATTATCATAAACCTGAATTTGGTGTCTCCTAATATGTCTCTTGTTCCAGGCCACATGGTAAGCAGAAGGCAAGCTTGCAGGCAGTGGCAGGTGTGGCAGGATTTGTAGGGTTGGCAGCATTGGGAGGGATTGCATTAACCTTGGCCAAAGGAGGCCCAACTGCTTTGATGGCAGCTATTGCCAAGTCTGGATTTAGTGCTGCTTTTGCTCTTATCTTTGTGTCAGAGATTGGTGACAAGGTACAGCCCTAAAGTACAAACACATAATCAGTGTAGCCATGTGTAGAGCAGATTCCTTCAAAGAGATTTGGATTTGTGCATATGACTTACTGAGGTTTAGCCTTACTGTGCTGCAGACATTTTTCATTGCGGCACTTCTAGCCATGCAGTACTCAAGACTTCTGGTACACATTTTTGGAGGCTGTTCAATTTTCCTTATGTGTTGTACCCTTTACTGTGATAGTCATGCTGCTTTTGAATGCTCTTTCAAGTTCTGCTACTTCATTCTTTGCAAAGGCAATCTCAGATGTGGCACTGGCTGTCTGTTGTGGAATTTGCCTGAAGGGTGAAGGTACTATTGGGCGCATCAGCTGCACTAAGTCTCATGACTGTCATCTCAGTTGTAATAGGCCGATTGTTCCAAAGTGTACCAGCCCAACTTCAGACAAGTAAGGACTAAATACTAGCCCTTGCAAGATTCCAACCACCTGACCCTCCCTTGAAAACTGACCATTATTTTATCTTTCATGTGTACAGCCCTACCTATTGGAGAGTATGCAGCCGTTGCCCTTTTGATATGGTTTGGAATACGTTCAATCAAATCTGCATGGGATCTGCCATCTGAGATAGCTGGGACTCAAGATGAGGCCAGTGAACTAGCTGAAGCTGAAGAGTTCCTGAAGAAAACAGAGGTAATTATGCGCTCACCTTGTGCCAATGAACTTTCCCTTCTCTTTTGTGAAAGCTTAATAAAACCTGAAACATAAGGAGGATGTGAAAAAGTTTCTGACCACTTGTCACCCCATGAATTCTATTTCCTTGCAAACTGAGTGACGCATCATTCATTTGTGCAGGCAAAGAAAATGATTACACCATTTGAAGTGGTGACAGAGGCATTCAGTCTTGTTTTTGTAGCGGTGAGTTTACAACTTCAGATACGTGCACTGAATTTGAATATAAAAACACTGGTCATCCTATAGCGTTGTTTGATGGTTTGTGGATCAGTGTGGAGAAGATGTGCCATTGGACTATCAACAGAAATGTCAAGTAATGCAGTTGTGTTTGTTTGACATCCTTTTGTTGTCATGCAGGAATGGGGAGACCGGTCAATGCTTGCCACAGTTGCCCTTGGAGCTGCCCAAGTAAGCTCTTCTACTTCCCATCTGTGAAACTGTAAGACATCTTTGAAAGTTTGTGAAGTTTTGCATCCACAGATGGGAAATTTTTCATTGAGATGTAAGACCATTATACTGTGAATATGCGTAATTGACATGTATCTGGTGTGCAGTCTCCATGGGGTGTTGCATCAGGGGCCATTGCTGGACATGTGATAGCCACAGCATTGGCTGTCTTAGGAGGTGCATTTCTTGCTCAGTATATCTCTGAAAAACTGGTGAGTATGTGAACTTCTGTTTTGATGCTCTCTGTGCCCTATGAAATGTACACTGTTGATAGAAGTCTAATCTCAGCTCAGTTTTTTCACCGTTTCTGGATTCTGCTTGCAAGACTGATAGTTTAAAGAATTTCTGAAGTATGTGGTCAGGATCATGTGCACTTTGTAAGTTTTGTGTTCTTTGGTGGGACAGGTTGGCTACATTGGAGGGGTTTTGTTCCTTGTCTTTGCTGCAGCAACTTTGCTAGGAGTCTTCTAAAGCCTCAGATCCAGATGTGTCATTGTTCTTTATTCACAGGGGTTGTTGTCATCTGGTTCCCATAATTGAAGCTGGAACTGCTGCACAAGCAGTATTTTCAATGTAACTTTGTTGATCAATTTGAAATTTGGTTCACATGTGCATTGGCTTGACACTGAAATGTACAGCGGGATCTTGGCCTTCTTTTCTTCCAAGATTTTTTCAAGTCCTTCAAGTTGCGATAGAGTGATAGAGTGATCCATTCATGCAAAGAAACCCTGCCCATGTCACCTAGTATTGACTACAAATGCAGCATGGATGAACAACATGCGTCATCATAGTTTTGAGCACCTGCATGATACATTTTGTTGGATACAGCTGCAGAAATGAAAAGTTCCAGTATACCAGTCTGGAATCAGCAATCCTTCCACACTCTGTGCCTGGATGTAAATATGTCTCAAACATCATTGCTCAACAATTGGAGTGTAATGAAGCCAGCTCTTGTTCATCATGAGGACAGATAGTCCAATTCCCAGAAAATGTTTTGCTCTTCAATAGGGTACACCTTCACAAACAAGCTGTGTATTGGCTTGAAGAAATCTTTTGCACACCAACTTCTTAAAGCTCATAGCTTTTCAGCGTGAAAAATTCTGTCATGTAGATCTTCTTCTGCTGTCTTCAGGTGTAGACCTGCAAGGATCACCATGCTTTAATGCAAATGTTACTCAAGGTGTGGACAATTTGTCCACACGTTTATGAGCCACAAAAATGGCAAATGAACTTTAAAGCTTTTGCTTGACACAAATGTGTCTGGTTTCATCAGAACAGAAAATAGATTTCTGATAACATTGCTAGGGAGAGTTAGGGTAATTGCCATCAAATGCTGATATTCATAGACCAGATTGACCAATTGTGCACTGGATGAACAAATCAATATGAGCTCAAACTTTGGACTCTGGGTCCAAAGAACTGCTTTCCAGGTATGTTTCTTTTGGGTGGAGAATGGATGAACAAATTGACATGAGCTTAAACTTTGGGCTGTGGGTCCAGAGAACTGTTTTTCAGATATGTTTATTAAAAGACATTTTGGGTGGAGAATACCATATTGTTCTATGTTTTTAAAAATGGAAAAACAAGTGTATATGAAGGTACTTGGGGTAAGAAACCCAGGGAGCTGGTCAAAATCTTCATGGATTGTGATACAATCCTTATGTTTTGTGCTAAATTGCTTACAGCTCTTTAACTGACACCCTCATAATTGATAAGTCTTGGAGCAGATACTTTTCTAACATTTATAACTATCTTATAGCTTTAATAAATAAAATCTTCAAGATTTTTGTGATAAGTAGCCATTACAGAACATGGGAGAGATTGGAATAAAGATGCAGCAGTCTAGGATCTAAGGATCAAACTGAATCAAGTTGCTATATGACCTAAAAATTTCTTTGATAGGTAGATATTGAGATGTAATGAAGGACATTTTAACCAAAACTTTCACAATGGATGTTTGAAAGAATTATGAGAATTTTACTCATAATATTGTTCTATCATTTACAGGTTATCAAATACTTGACATGGTAACATTCAGAGAACTTTATGCTAAATTATTTGACAAATTAATATGCTACAGAGACTATGTTGGAGGGTGTGAAGACAGAAGATGCGAAGATGAAAGCCCAACTGATGATAGTAAGAAAACTTCCAACCCAAGTGTTTTGACAGTGGAGAGTCTCAAAGATGTCAGATTTTGAGGAGGTGAGGAACTATATAAAGTCCAAAATGGAGTCTAGAACCATTGTGATGAACACTACAAACAAGGTTTGGGATTTGTTACTGCAGATGCTTGATGACATTTTGGATAGAGCAGGCATGAAAGTACAACTTGATTTGTGATGCTGTCAGGGGGGGCTTGAGATTTCAACTCATTCCTTAGTACTTAATGAAGCAATGAGAAAACCTGATCCCTGTTTGTGGTGACAGAACAGCAGGCTGCAGGGTCCCCAGCATAGAAGTTCCAAGATGGCATCAGGAATGTGATGAAGGAACACTTAATGGCTTGCTACCAGATCCATAATTCACTGCATTCTTCCTGTGCCAGATGAGAGCTAGACAAAAAGTTAAGAAACAAATTCGAAAGCTTGAGCCTCAAAGTGGATGAAACAGGCTCCAGACTAGATTGAATGGTCTCAAGAGAGTGGGTGGTGAAGGGACAAAATTTGAGGGTGGCTGTTGGAGTCTGAAGGGGCAACCAGACGATCCTTGTCTCTAACAGCCACAACCCTCCTACCCCACTTTGGTCTCTTCAACCCAAAACCCTGAGTGGTTGGCAGCACCATCTACTAAGAACCAAAACTCACCACATCTTCCATGCTGTACCTTTAGACAATATGTTGCATTCTTATGCAGCATCAGCATGTATAAAGCATTCATACATGTGACAACAACAGATCTGTCAAAGCATGCCTTGTTTCTACAGTTGCCACTCCTCTTCTCTTGTCATCTTGGTCTCTAGTCTATCCGAACAAAAGGAGCTAAAGTTTCCAGCTCTTCTTCAAGTTGTGTCTGTCTGGGGGTGCTGATGACAAAGATAGGTTCCTTCTTCAGCAACTTGCTGGCAATGGCAATTACTGGAAAGGTAAGTGCGTCCCAATCACTGAACCTTCCTACGTATGGAATACCATAATCTGTACATTGTAGAGAATTCATATATTTAAATGGTTTCTATTTAGAAAAAACTTTGGGTCAGGAACCAAATGCAGAAGGAGATCTCCCCAGAAATAATAAACGGGATTGCCAGGAACTCATAAAATCAAATTGGATTCTGAATGTATATAAACTGGTTACTGGGCTGTCAAGATTGTAACCAACTTGTTCCTATTATAGGAACTCTCTTGGTGGAGTTATGACATGAAGGTGTTGGTGTGGGTCAAATTCACCACAAGAAAGAAATGTTTCGAACCAGTGTTATATGACCATACTACTTGGATTTTCTATGTCCAATATCAAATTAACATTTGTTACTTTTATGCCTTTTGAGAAGCATTTCCCCTTTTTTGTGGGAAAGTCCCTGCTCTGTCATGTCGTGGCTCATGGACTCCAACTCCATACAGTGTCGTAGAATCAATGCAGACATTGTAATGAGGTTGCAGGGATATGGATGGTGATTTTACCCTGCATTCAGATAGTAAAATGACTGCCTAATATTACAACAAAAAGGACTATTGAATATTGACATAGTCATTTCTATACAGGGAGCAGAGTGTTCAACTGGGGCCATAGATGGAGTTGAGAAGAGGAACATGCTGGTTGCAATTTCAAAAACAGTAGCCCAGGCTGCGGATGAGAAGAAACAGGTGGGGTACACAAAGAAAGTAGTAGCCCAAGGTGCACTTCAGAAGGTGTTGGAAGCCACCCTTCCAAAGAAAGTTGAAAGGCAGGAAAAGAAAGTACCAATTTGTTTGCCAGGCCAAAGGTTCTCAACTCCAGAAAAGGCAAAACTTTCTGCAAATCACAAACCCATTTTCCTCTCTGTATTTTGATTGAAATAACCAAACTGTATTAGCATGGAATCTGTTTATACATTGATCTTGTGACCTCTGGTTTGAATGCATATGACTTCAAGGACATCACATTGAGTATTCATGATTCATGCTGACAGAGAGATGCATCAAGACTTTTTTATGAGACCCTCCATCGACAAATACCATCAAGTCGCATGGCTAGAAATTGGTACCCTCCTCACCATATCCCAGTAAAATCTCTGTGGTGAGCATCAAATTACTGCAATTTTAATGCATCTTCATATCTCCTTGTATGGTACATGCTAGTGATAGTTTCATCCAGGATGATGGAGCATGGATTACTGGGGCTGCATGAGGCTCAGAAGGCATTTGCACACAAGCAGAAATGGCTCCTCAAATCCAAGAAAAGACCAACCAGCCACTTCACACCTTTGAGATATCATGTGGGTACTACTGCTCAGAAACTGCAGTTCCCAGACATGAAGTTTAGAAGGGCAATGAATTGTGCAGGCAAGAAGCGGCGAGCAAGTGATAGCAATCATGCTTTTGGTGGTATGAAGCCTTGGAAGAAGAAGCTAAACTAAGATGGTAGCAAAATTCCTCAAAGCTGATCTGCTAGAAAGAAAACAAAATAGGAAGAACAGGAAGGGGGAAACTGGAGCCATTTTAAAATGCAAAGCAAAGCAGAGCAGAGCAGAAGACCAGAAACAACAAAAATCAATCATAACAAAAGGGGATTAAAAAGGAATGAGAATTACTAGGGGGAAAAGGAAGTGTAATAAACTAATCTACCATTCTTTCCCACACATGGGCAAGCAGATTTTGTGACATGTAATGCCCCCCATGTTTCAAGAAGTTTCCCATTTCTCCCATGCATACTTCTTGATAGCTATATTTCATGATAACATTCCATTCCTTTTTCCTCAAGGAAGTTCCATTTCAAAAACCCCATCAATAAACCAAGCATTGATGATGATGATAATGAAGAATTCATAACTATTGTACAGTTGAACAAACGATCATCTAAGCAAGTTTTGTAACCTTGTCATCTGCCTCTGTTGTGCGTAGAAGCTTCTTCTTTGCAAAAAAGCAATAATGAACTCCTTTTCTTGTGAATTTCTTCTTTGGATCACATCATGTCTTAGCTCACAGAAGCCTACAAACAAGACTCGAGATACGTACGAATTGGGCCTCTCAAGCTTGGAAGGGCAGCTTCAGAATTTGATCCTGGTCGAGCCTGATTTTGGCTGTAGTTTGTGTCGATAGAAGTCAAATTACACCCGTGTCGTACACACAGTAATAAGATCTTCCCACTGTCGTGCGGTGCGATTTTCAGGAGCTCGACAATTGCAACTCAACAATGGAGTCGAGCAGGCATACAACAAGGGCGTGATCTTCCTTCTCGGTCGTGAGTGGCCAAGAGCGGCTAGAAGATCTCCAAGAGCGCTATAGTCTCTCCACCAGCTCCAAGTTGGTCTTCCTTCTGTCGTCAACAGATGCCGTAATCTTACACGGCGACATGGGCATTATCATGTGTCCAGAAGAAGCTGACATGGTGGCGATTAGCAACAAGAGCGACACCAAAGACGAACTTTCTTCTGAACCTGCTGCCGTATGCCAGAAGAGCCGAGGATGATTTCAGCGCCATGGATTTGAAGCTGAGAAAAACCAGAGGGTTTCGTCTTTTAGGTCACTTCTTCACCGTACCTGAAATCATCTCCAGCTTCAATGTTTTGTTTGAAATCTTTCCTGTTAAGTGAGTGGAAATTCCCACATGAATATGATAACAATAGATCAGTACACAATTTAGATGCCAGTTTACGGTATATCCAGAAACATGAAAGCAAAACTGTAATTGAATACTTCATTCTGCATATGAGACAAAGGACTTACTGATGTGTCTCATTGGTTTTTCATGGAGGCAAGTAGAGCCCTATGGAGCACGATGCAACAATGCTCACACTTGTAACATATGTGTGACCCTGCTATAACTAATTATACTAAATTAAGAGTTGCTTCTCATGCACTTTGAACAAGTCAGTTGACAAAAGGTAGCTAGCAAGCATCATTTCAAGGAGCACAGTGTGTGAACCTGTGTGCTCCTTGCAAGCACAATCTAACATGGTAACGACAATTGAATTGAATTCAATTGGTGTAGCTTGGAAGTATTGATTGATCTCTGAGTCCAAAATTCTGACAAACTCTTATGGTTTCTGATATAGGTATAAGCTTGATAAGCAAGCACTTTGGTACCTTGCCAAAGAAATCATCAGAACTTCATATGCATCATTCTTTGCTCCAGGGAAGAACATAAAGCTAATAGGTTTGGAACATCATCTGACATGAAAGGGTTCCTAATCAAGGGTGCTTGTGTGGAACATCATCTCTTTTACCTGGAAGGGCTTCAAACAAAATGATTTGGGTAGAACATTATCTTACATGCAATGGGGGCCTCATTTACAATGGCTCAAAATCATCAAGGTTTCAAAGAAGTTTACTGCTTCTAACTCTTTTTAACTGTGGGCTGAGGCGCAATGTGTATGAAACCTTCATCTGATGAGAGTTGTTGCGAAAATGAAGGTGTGAATTTGAGCTTCATAACTAAGGTCAGTTTTATGAAGTGAATAACTCCTAGATCTGTTTATCTGAATAAGAAACAATATTATCTGGCAACTGTGTGTAAAAAAACATGATAGCCTTGAAATGGATGATATACATAAAACAGGGAAACATCACTACCGAGGCAACAAAGTGGTTGTCATGTTGAAATGTGATGCTGAGCCACTGCTAGGAATTGACATCTCTATCAAGTCTGAACCTCCTGATGATGACATATGTCTTGGCTTGTATGGTTTTGAGCCATCTTCCTTCCTACTCAATCCTGATGCTCGTATTGATAAAGATATTGGGTCAAATGCTTTCAAATGCGGCTCCAGTAGGCTTAAAACTTCCTGCAAGAGACACCAGAAATATATTAGCAGCTCTACTCAACATATATCACCTACACTTGATATCATATCAAGGAAACCTCACAAGGTTATGATTTCTAGTCACTTCAAAATAGATCAATTGAGAATGCATTTGAAAGAGAGTTTGGAAGAGTTGCAGGTCTGTAACATCTATGAAGATCTAGTTCTCTATATGATAGCTGCTGGCTGTGTACTTTGAACGCCTGGAGATGATGAATAGTAAGCTACCTTCATAGTTGGGCGGTCATTCTTTCCAAATCCTGCTGACATGAGAGCAACCTCTGTCATCACCTTGAGAACCTTGGGATCATAATCCTCCCCCATTGCAGGATCCACAATGTCAGCCACACCACTTACCTTGAATCTGGGTTTAACCTGCACGAGGATTTCAAGAAAAGCCTCATCTGGTAAGCTCAAAATATGTTTGTGAAAAGACACATTCCCAGGTAGTCATCTATACCACAAAATTGACAAAACCCCAGTTGATGGTTTGTAGTTTGTACATGGAAGAAGTCTATTGTTCCAGTTCTGAACTTACCCATTCAATGAGATTAAACTCTTCAAGCCGCATGTGATCAATAGCCCGTTGCCCAGTAATCAGCTCAAGTAACACAACACCATATGCATATACATCACTTGCTGTTGTTAGTTGTTGCCTCAAGAAATACTCAGGATCCAGGTACCTGCAAAGAATCAACAAATCTGGTTCATGAATTTTGGCTTAAGCCATTTTGGCAGTGTAGAGACTACATCAAAATGACTTGCAAAATGCTGATCCTCAGATTGATAAATACTCAAAAACACATTGAAACTCCCTAGTACATTCCTTGATGAGATCAAAGGCAACTTACCCTGCTGTACCAGCAGGCCTGGTTGAAACATGTGTGTAGCATTCTGGTGTTTCCTTTGAGATTCCAAAGTCAGAAACCTTGGCAACAAAGTGATCATCAAGAAGAATATTGCTTGGCTTGATGTCCCTGTGAATAACTGGTGGATCCTGCAAATGAAAAAGAGGGCTTACTTTAGTAGTAGTACCCTTGAGCTGAAATGAGAGGAAAAATGTAGCACAAAGTGACCTAATTGCTTTGACTGTGCAGTAAGTGTTTTGAAGGCAGCATGCAAGCAATCAGAGTTGGGTTGAGGAGACTACTGCATATGAGTGAAGATAGTCCAAGGCTTGGGCAACTCCCACAGCAATTTCCAATCGCTTAAACCAGGTCAATGGCTTGCCTGTCTCTGTGTCTGCAATCAGAATGAATGTCACCATGTTCAAGCCCATCGTCAACAACAAGATCATGAAGAAATGACAAATAAATTTGCCTTGACACATGCACATTGAGGAAGAAGTCATTGAAAATTATCTTTCACCTAATAGATGATCATGAAGATTTCCATTGCTCATGAACTCATAGACCAAGATCTGTAGCAACATCAACCCCCCATGTTAGTACTCTCATTCTCCAAGAGGTTGGTGATAGAAATGAACAAATTAGGAAAATTTAACATGTTGAAGATGACAAACAAAATTGCAGCAAGTACCTGTAAGCCCTTATCATCACAGAAGCCTTCAAGCCGCACAAGATGTCGATGGTGCAATCTGCTCAGCAACAACACTTCATTGCGGAACTCCACTGTGCCTTGCAAACTCTGCTCTGAAGCCCTCTTGATGGCCACCACTTTCCCATCATCCAATGTTCCACGAAACACTTTACCAAATCCTCCTGCTCCAATCTCGTTTACTTCACTGAAGTTTCCTGTAGCCTTGGCAAGCTCCTGGAATGTAAATTTCTGGACTCCACTTGGTATCTCCCATGGACCATCTGTGTGGAACCCATCCATTTCCATCACCACATTTATTATCTCCTCTCTTGTAAGGCTGTCACTTACATAAGGCTGCTGCAGCCCAGCAGATGCTATACAATTCTTCAGTTTGTGTGCTTCAATTGGCACCATTCTGCAAAGAAATTGAGGTAAAGAGAGAATTGTAAAATTGACAAAAGCATGGTCACCATGTGTCCTCACCTCACCCTAGAGAGAAGCTGCAACAATGACCTTGTCAAAGTTGCTTAAGTCCTCCCACAATAACACTATCAGAACTAGCATTCCATCAAGCATACATGGAACCCTAAGTGATGGCACGTGATGGCAAAGCAAAATAACTTAAGCCAGAGATGACTAGGAGGATCAACGTAAGGGAGAGAGGGGGCTTACAATCGATTTTGTTCTTGCGAAAGGGGTCGAAGACAGCAATTGGCTTGAACAAGAAAAGAGCGACCACAGCCAGGCTGAGAGCCAAGCCACCAACAACACCTCCCACCACAGCACCTACCGGAAACTTGCTTTTGGAGCTGGGTGGGGTATAGTCTGCAACAACACACCCAGAGCATTCCCAACCCCCAAAAACAAGCATTTGCAGCTCAGTAATCTGCATAACCCTTGAACTTCGACTGCAAGTATCTTGAAAGGATTATCTCCCTGTTAAACCAAATGGAATTGTAAGCTAAAACCCAACCAGTCCCCGGGAAACAAAACTACATAAAGATTGATGTTGCCTTCAGAAGTATAGCAATAAATTTTGTAATGAAGGAGGAAACGAAGACCTGAAGGTTGACACAGGCATGCAGATGAGTCGTAAAGAACAAAATTTGCTGGGCAGGGAGCACAATTTCCTGCATTCAACACCAAAACTGGCTGTGATCAGAATAGACTAGACTGCTATCTGCTTCATACCATCCTATCTCTCTGTGCAAAGGAAGATTATTCAAAGCAAACCAATATTTTGGAGATCAGGCTCTCAGTAGGACATTCCTGATGAAAACTCTTGTTGTATTTAACTCAATGGCACATAGAGGAGGAATCATCCATGCATGCAGACCATCACAGGCTGTTACCTAAGAGATAGAGATTGATATTGTAGCACATAAAGGCCCGCACACATGTATCCACATCCTTGGTGACATTCTTAAAGCAATTTTGTGAGATGTTCCTGGTTTGCACAAGCATCAGAAATTGCACATCAATTTTACATATCAGATCATTACTGCATGCATCCCCCAATTAGTTTGATATACATGTTCTGATTCATAAGATCGAAGTTGACAACTTCAATTCTCCAGGTGAATTTGTGCTTTTGTGTCTTTTGAGATCAAACAGATCACAAACAGATCAAGTCCTAGTAACTTGGAAAATGTCTTTTCACATGACTCCTCTTCTTGGAGCTGGATTGATTTCACAAGCATGATCAGGTCTACCACACAGATGGAAACACTCACACATTTGAAGGGACATTTGTGGGCCAATCTCCAGTGAAATAATTGCAACCACTGCATTCCACCAGCAATACCAGTCTTTTTTCATTTGCAACAACTAGATTTGGATACATTGAAATATTCTGGCTGAGTCCCCTGAAGCATGTCAATTATGTCCTAGCATTTGGGTCATGCTCAATTTGATGCTCTAGAAATGTGAATCAGTATACAGAAATCTCAAAATAATTCAATGTCTTTAAACCCATGATGCATCAAATGTAGTATGCATACATTGAACTTGCAGTGATCATTCACTTACAAATTGACATTCTGAGTGACGCCATTATATGCACTCAGAAGGCTGGTGCTTTCATTCAATGTTGGAAGTGTCCCCATGAACTCATTGTGAGAAATGTCTCTGCAGAAAAATACAACATCTGATTAGTATTAAATAGGCTAACCAAGTAAAAGTTTGATTCCTAGGTCCTCATTTTGTTGTTTAGTTCCTGACACCCTGGCTACATAATGCCTGGAAAATAGAGTTTCTGTATGGTTGTGATATGGCCAGGATGCAAGGTTGTCTTTTGAACTATTTGAATTATTCGTTTCCAAAGAGGAGAATAGAGCACCAAGAAGCAACCACAAAAAGAAAGGCCTGCAGGGAAGGTTTTGTTATCAACAAATCTTAGTCTGGTTAAAGCACAACACACCTTAGAAGTTGCAAATTGACCAATTCTGCCTGAGACATTTATACATAACCCAATGATTGAGGTCTCGTTCAGTCTCACATTATGAGCAAGCCTATGTAATCAAAACACATGCAGTGACCCTTACAATGACTTGAGGTTGGGCAGGTTAAGTATCCATGTTGGAATAGGCCCTGAGAGATAGTTCAGTTCAATTTTCCTGCACCATAGGATTTGCAATACATTTGGTTAGCATTCAACTGATGTTCATGCTTTTTCAGTCCCCAGGACAGAAAAAGAAACTGTGAATTTAGATCCAAAAAACCCAACAAATTAAAGAATGGAGAAATCACAACAACAGTAGTGAAGCTGGAGTCGCTACTGGCAAGGTTGCATCCTTGACAACTGCCTTACCAAGGGAGGTTACTTCCAATTTTTTTCAGATGCTGTGCAAAAAAATATAGGGTGCAAATTAATAAAAAAAAGTAAATTTTATAATTCACTTGAATATCAATACCTGGTGCCAAGAATTGGATTATTTCATCTAAACTATTCTCAATTTTAAGAAAATATTTTTATTACTTCATAGCATAAAAAAAAATACCCCTTTGTCTCAAGTGCTTCATAAGTTATACAAAGAGTAACCTCACCGAACTGCCTTATGGTAAGCCCTTTGCTATATGGGTATGACAGAACTTGGACTTACAGTTCAGATATACTTGTCAAGCCTTGCCAGGTATCTGGAATGGAACCTGTTAAGTCATTGTTATAAATCCACCTGCAATCTCAACCAGAAAGAGCTTAATAGCACAGCTTGGAGGAGAGTCTTTTGATGTCTCTCTCTCACACTCTGGCAATGTCTTCCTATACATCAGAATGCATTTTGATATTGACATCCTCTACTCAGTTGTATGGTGCACTTCTAGTGGGAAGTGAAATGCAGTTTTGTGCTTTGTGTTACAGTTCCTCTGGATCTTTCTTCCATGTGGTTAGGACCTTTGAAGTTGTCATAATTTCAAAACATTCTTCTAGGATTGATCAATTTGAACTCACAATTGTCTAAAAACCTATGAAATTACAGGTGTCTTCTGAGAGCAACCAAAAAAAGAACTTCCTCTGACTTCATAAGCCTTGAAGAACAACAACAACATGCACAAGCATCAAAATCTAATCTCTTAAAACATGTTTTAAACTCAGGGGTTAATCTCCATATATGTCCCAGCAGAAAGCAAGGGGACCTTATGAGAAGAGGTTGGTGCTGGCAGAAACATACATTTTGGTCAATTTAGAGAGGTTGCCGAGCTCTGCTGGGAGGGGACCCCAAAGCAAACAATCGTGACAGTTCCTGCAACATTCAATAAAAAATTGAAGAATATTAATTACCCTCTGCAATTTTATACTGATAATTGGGCTGCTGATTATTCTTGATTCTCTTGGAATTATGATTTGATAGCATCTTTTGCACACATTACCCAACATTTCAGACATCAGTTGTGATCTAGAATTGCCATCCATTGTCAAACATGATGCATGTAGAATAGCAACTTCAGGTTGGTGCAGTGTCCAGAGAAAGCTACTTTCATTTTTTTCCAAATGATGTTCACAACAATATAAGGCGAAATCCAATGAAAGAAAGTAAAATTTATCAATTATTATAAGTTACTTAAATGTAAATAGGGGGCTTTAAAATTGGACTATGAGAATATGTTTTAAGTGTTCCCAATTTTAATAAAATATTTCATAATATTCTATTATTTCATCACCTATAGAAAAAAAAACCCTTTATCTCATGTATTCCATAAAATATATAAAGAGTAACTTCCCTTAGTGTAGTGTTCATCAATACAGCCTTGATGAACAGAATATTGTATAAAACAGGCTTCATAGGTAGTTGGAATTGCAGACTTGACTAAAATTTCTTTGTGAGAAATTTATTCTCACATGAGATTTTTTGGGGCAATATATCAAGTTTGATGGTTAGAACATGCAATGTTTTGCTTACACTTTTGAGCTCTTTAAGCCACAATTTGAGATAGTACTTTCAATGTAAAGTAGTGATTCATGTTGATCTTGGATGCAAGAATACAATCATGTCTGATAATAATTCTTGAAAGATTGGAATTCAACTCTCAATTCAATTCAAGGCTTCAAAAAGTCTTACAGATAAGTCAAGTTGACTAAGTTCCCCCACTCGGGTGGAATCTTGTCCCTTATTCCATTGCCCCATAGGGTCCTGCAAAAGCATCAACCATCAGATAGAAAATGTTTTGTGAGAGCTAAAAACTTGAATCACCCGGATGAACTACATTGGAAGCTTAGAGCTGATGGAAACTATCTATTAGATGTAATGGGCAAGGAAGGACATGTGTTTATTATTGGCACCTACCAAAACCTTTTCAGGGTCCAGTTTTTATATAGCAAAACTTCCTGCAATGCAAACCAATGTTCTGAGAGTGTCAAGTGTCAACATACAGTTCTTGAAGGTGGATCAATGAACCAAAGGCTGGTCCTGGAAGGGGTCCTGAAAGAGAATTGTTGCCCAAATACCTGCCAAAGACCCAGATTTCCATCCTTGTAAAACACATCAAAGTATAGGAAGCTACTGGTAAACTGGTCTGGGTCATAAAATTAGAGACCAATTCTTGTGCAAAACAAATATATAGTTCACCCAAAATGCACAATCAACATTGGGTACAGCACTTGTAGACCATATTCTTTCAATGACCAAACTACAACTTCACATAATTTATCCAGCAATAGAAGCAAAATAATTTCATGGTAAAATTCTTCATAAGAATCAGGTGTGTAAAAGACAAAAAATTGCCACATAAAAATTGCCAATTTCACGTTAAAAAATTGTGTGCGTAGTCTGATCCTTGAACTCAGGTTATGAGAAGGACTCACAGTATTTGAAGATTGCTCAAGTTCGAAATTTCAGGGGGAATGGGACCATACAAACCACAAACATCAATCTTCCTGCACACCAGATCAAAATAAATGTTTGGGTCGACAACAATAATGGCAAAATGTCATATACTTTAAAAAAGAGTTTGAAGCTGTTCAAGACTTATAAACTTGACATGGTCAACTAAGATCATTTCGCACATTCCAGGCCTTGGGTTACCACTGCACCCACAAATTTGCATGCCAATTTTTGCAAGTCTTAATTTTGACAGTGCTATACAGAACCTGAACTAGCACGTACACTGCAGTTTGGCAGTTGAAAGTGAAAATTTAGTCTCCCTGAGTCACTTACAGTTGAATCAGGTTCACAAGATTCACAACTGAAGTTGGGAATGGCTGAGATAAATTATTCCTGGTCAAGAACCTGCACCCATAATCACACTGGTCTCAACTATCAGGATGCAGCCATGATCTTGAAACTAGAATGAGCTACAAAAGCTTTAGTGATCTAAAATTCTTGACAGATCGGGACTCCAGCGTTTAAACTGAAGCATGATTTGCTCAGGAAATGAGAAACTTGGAGACAAATTCTGAAGCTCCAGCCATCTGAAAAGTCATTTCCTTTGTGCGGCAAGATTTCGGTTCTTTAAGGAAACTTATTATTCTCTACATGAAGAAAGAGTTTTGGTTTGGCACCCAAATTTGCAGATTGATCAAGGACAAACAAATGCAATATGTGCCATCACCTAATGTCAAATTACCATTTTAATGTAATATATATCGCAATAAACATCACATATTGTACATTGGAATGGACGAAACCATAAAGTTTACCTCACACGTGTCATGAGCAGCGGCTTTTTATGAGACAAAAACCACATTCTCTTGAAGTGTTAAGTTCCCTTTCATAGGGTTGTTTTGGTATTAGGACAAGGAATTATCAGCTAGGGATTTGATGGAGGAGCATCCATAATTCAGAGTCTTACAGGATACGAAGGTTTGCAAGGTTGCCAAGTTCGTCAGGAATAGGGCCTGCGACATAGTTGTAAGGACCCGTAGAAGTGTTGTAGTTGGTGAAGTCCAATGATTGAAGAGATGGAAACTGATCGATCTCTGGTGGAATGGGTCCTGACAGCCCCATGTTACTAAAATTTCTGTACAAGTTTCACCCAATCCACCAACATATGTAGGTGCCAGAGGTCCATATGTCAGATATAATTGACCAATTTGTACTGAGTAATTTCTGTGAACCAAGATCTGTAGTAACTGGAATCTGACTGAGCTAGAACATTTGTTGTCTGTGTGAAGACTATCAACTCTAAGGAAACTAGTTACAAGAGAAAGGAGAATCTACAAAGACAAGTGATTATTCGATCTTAGTTGTGATCAAAGAATTGCCTCAAAAAATGATTCCCATAAATAGGGAATGAAATCCTACACTACAGTCCGTGAGCCTCGATATAATATTACAAGTTCAAACACTTGAAAATTGTTGTCCTTACAAATTTTAGGATAGAATTTTGGGCATCACAAGATTGGGACAAAAATGGGCGAACTCACATAAGGAGGAATTCATTTATGTTGTCACAAATATTGTTTCTTGAAATTTAGTGTTTTTGAACTTCAACCAAGTCAATGTTTATATATATGTATGTATGTCTTTTCAAAAAAATTAATGAGATGTTTTTGAATTTCAACTATGTTGATATTAAGAAGTTTCACAATATTTTTCCAGCCAATTGTTGAAGAAACTAACACTTTCTGATTTCATGTTATGTGATGTTAGAGCATTTGGCCGTGTAATAAAGTTAGACTCTGATCTGATCAGCTCGAGGAAAGAACTCTCACAAAAAGGACAAGACCAAAATAAAGGGAAAATATTGCCTTCCTTTGAAGAGGTGCAACACTAATTTCTTGTATGCTCAGGGGCCAGAAGTTCTAGGAGGCAATTTGAGCATGCAGCTGGTTGCTATCAGCTTCATGATGTCTACAACATCTAGATCGCATCATGTAGAGCTTTAACTAACTAGTAGTAGTTTGAATTCCATTGAACCAAGTTTGCAAAAATATCACAAGAAACTTTTTTAGCATTCCCTGGTGATTCCAAGTAGGGAAAAGAGTGGAAACCTCTGACGTTCATTAAAGTTGAATGAACCAAACATAGCGAAAACTCTAGAAGGGAATAGTAGGACCAACATTTCAATGTTTTATTCTAATTTTCCCATTGTGAAACAGAGGCTGGATCGTTGAATTTCCCATTGTCAAACAAACCATTTCATTTGTGCATAAGGGGAAATTGAAGTTCTTCTTCATGGTCACACAGAGAATCCTAAAAAGGTTTCTTGTGATCAGATCTCGAGAGCTCGAACGTTGCAAGTTCTGGTAAACTAATTAGTGTCGATCTAGATTTAATAAGAGATGGAGAATGAACTCACAAGCCAGTGATGGATCCAGACGTAGGTGAGTTGCATTGGACCACTTGCGGATTCCAGGTACATGGGTCCGTAGCGTTGTAGGTGTATTGGTAGTTCATTGTCTGCAGAATTGTTCGAAGTGCATCTCCTGTTCAGAAAAAAGATTGCAGAGCCGGCCAAAACAGCAACAACAAAACAGCTGGACTAAATTAGCAAATGTATTTGATCCGTTATAAATCTTCGTGGACATCTAGAAGAGGAGCAGGCCGAAGGAAATTAGTTATATTCAATAAACAAGCAGGAATTATTGCGGAAGGAAGGAAACAAAGATCATTACTAATCACGACATTTCAAAGACAAGCAGCTGGACTAGTGCTCAGTTCCAAGGAAAGTAGAGAGTTGGGATTCGGACCTTCTGCTGAAGCTTCGCAGACAGCGAAGAGCATGAGACTAGAGGCCAGAGAGACCGAGAGCAGAAAACTGCAAAGCGCATTCGACATCATATTTAGCGCTCTAGAATCTCTTCTACTAGCCTTAAAACAAGTTCCAGCAGCATGAGCTTGTGACCCCGGCCTGCGACAAGCAGCTTTATTCATAAACCTCATGGGGCTTGCAGACTCCCGTTGAAACATCGAGGTGCTCATTAATATTCTCGTTCACTCAGCTTGCCTACATGCTGCAGCTATATTGATGCAGTGATCTAGACTATTTTCACCTGCAGCAAGCTGTCAAAGTCCACAAAATCTAATGATCCAACGAGCTGTACATGAGACATATCAACTCTACTCCACTTCACATCTTCTTACAAACTGTTCGAGACTGATCCATGCCCCTCAATCCCCGAGAATGCACAGACTCAGTAGTGATGTATGCTGCATCACCTAGTCTTCTTTGCACTTTCCAAACCGCCTCCACTCCTCTACCCACCAAATGTTTTTCTCTAGAGTCTCCCTCTCCACCGAGTCCCATCCCCAGATTCTCTCTCTCTCTCTCTCTCTCTCTCTCTCCTCTCTCTTCTCTCTTTCTTTCCTACCCAAAGAAAATCTAGATCTGTCAGTGAAGAAGTCAAATTGTGTGTGCACAGACTAGATGGCCCAAGCTTCAGAATATGTATTAAACTGACTCCAGGGCTGTCAAGTTCTCCCATGATGCATTGTGTGATGTAGTGCGTGAGTGTAAATTTCCAATTGTACAATTACATGGTTATACATGGCCATTTACACTTACACACGCACAACACTGGTATATATAACCATCTTTACATGGTTATATGCAGTCATTTACTCGTATACTTAGCACTGATTTTTACATGGTTATACACAACCATTTACTCTTATATGCAGAGCACTGATTTTTACATGGTAATACGTGGCCATTTACACTTACACTCACAATACTGGTTTGTTGTTTATACCCATTTCACATATTCGATTGCGTACATATATGTACATACCTGTTTTATATGGAAGAGTGTAATGGGGAATGAACTTAGAGGCTATTTCAATTTCGCTTAGGTATTTGACTGGATCCCTGTTTACTGTTCCTGTACTTTCTGCATGCGCTATTGTATTTGTGGGGGCAGAACTTGGTTGTTAATTTTGGAATTCACAGTTGACAATAATTTACTAGGATGAGACAACTGTTGAAGACTATAAAATTAAGGCAAATTCTTTTCCTTGTCAACAAAAGGATGAGTGTGTTTGTTTTTCTATTCTCATCCATCTAAGACATATCCAAACTATTTACCTGTTGTCTCCCCAATCAAAGTGGGGACCAAGGCCACACTAGGTTCAACTGGCGTCATTTATTGTATTATAAGTACATTATCGTATGCAGACCCAGCTATTTGTAATTAAAGTCCCACTGAATTATGTGTTACGTAGGCTTATTGTTGTTTTCACATTATGTGATTTTTAATTAGTTTTGGGGCTGACTTTATGGGATTAGATACTTCACAAAAAAACAGCTTCTGTAAAATAGCATTTGAGTACAATCAAAAGCACACGCATACCCAACCATCAAGAGTACACCACATATTTAATTAGAGTAAATTTGGAGCCAATTCTTACCCTTACACAATGTTATTAGACAGCTCCAGTGGTGCTCAGTATGTGACTCTGCAAAAAGATTTCTTACCTCCAAGTTTAGTTATTTTCTTTTTTGCAGCCCCACCCATAAAACTGAAACTGAGATTGCAGATAGGTGGGAGTACTAATAGCAAACTATCTGGACCAATCATTATGATTAACCAATCAAAAACAAGGAACAACTGCTAGATCATATTCATCACACTCTTCTCTAGCAGGTGGATAGCTTTGTTGTACCTTTCACCAACCTCGGCCAACTGTGACAATGTGTCTAAGCAAAACCATTTTTCTAATCAAAACCATTTTTCTGAGCCAAACCAGCATGTTCTAACGTTTCTTTGCAATTTTAATGTGCAGTGTCACAAATGGAGAACATAGTTTGGGTGATCACTGTTAAATGCGCTGGCCACCACAACCACGACAGCTGCTGTAGCTCCCCTAATAGCCAGGGCACTGTTCTACAATACCCATGGGACTTTTTTTTAATTTTCGTTTTTATTTTCACCACATGGGAGGTGAAACCAATGAATGGCTGTGGTTTTCACCACCATGGATGGGAGGGGGTTGAGGGTGGAAAAAATAAAATCAGAAAAAAAAAGGTGCCATGGGTGTTGTGGAAGGGTGCCTTGGCTATTGGTGCACAGAAAGCAATTGCCATGGTATTGTGGCCAGTGCATTTAATAGAGATCACTCAAACTATGTTTGCTGGAGATGCTCTTAGCAGATCCACACACAACTAATATGGGGGCCTCTACCAATGTCTACCACATTCAAAATAACGTGCAAGTCACTTTCCCTGACTCACTTGTAAACATGAAATACTGAACATTGGATAGTGAGGATTAGTTCAATTATTCTATCATGTGGGTCAATCATTGTCATTGGCAAATTAACAGTGAATTCTATTTCTTTACTAGGTAATAATTTTGAAGAGCATTGTATCTTATGCATATTTTCAGGTCCAAACTAAATTTCCTGAATCCAAATTAGAATTTACAAATCCATCCTTTAGAAAAAAAAAGTTGGAGTTTTTATAAAAATTTCAAGATTTATGAAAATAATATAATTAGTGTGGAATTGGCCCAGGTACTATCTTAGTGCTCTGAAACAAAAGCGGAGTAAATTGTATCAAAATATGGGCATACCAAAAACTAAATGGAAATTGGTCCCTATTCCATCATCAGATCTACCAGCCACCAACTCCAGACCAGCAAAAGGTTATTTGTCCTCATCGAACCAGAGTATTGAGGCCTGAACTGAACCCGAGCTACCAAGCTATTCTAGTCAGTCAACTTGCCAAAGTAAGCCAACTCCATGTGCCCTCTCATGGTTTTCAAGTCTAAGTTTTAACTCATATGTGACGTTTGTTGCACTAATGATGTAGCCAATTTTTTCTTACAAGCTAAATATGAAAGTATAATTTTAAAACCATCCTTTTATATTTTTGGTTACCTAGTTGAACCATCAATAAAAATCGCCAGATTTCTTTTAATTAGATAATTCTGGCTATCACAAAACTCATAAAGCAGCTGACCTTAAGACTTTTCATTTTTTTAAATTCTGCGTTTTGGCTATATATAGCCAGTAAAAAGAAGGCTGCTCACATTGAACACAAGGCAACTCATCAGCAGGAAAGCGCCGACGTTTAATAATCATCTTTGTCTTATGCCTAATTTCTCAGAAGGTGTAAGACAAGTCCTTTGCTGAATCAGCACCTAGATTGGTTCGTACCCATCGGTACCAAGTTCCAAAAATTAAATCCAAAATATTCTGAATTGATTCTCAAAAACATAAAATATTCCACTTCAAGACAAAACCAGAGTGCCTGAGTCCAAATTTAACATTTCCCAGGTAAGACAGTTCACAGAGCCACTATTCTAAGAGGGCTCACTCAAGAAGGTGAAGGTATCCACTGTAAGTGCAGGTTCACCTCAGCCCTAAGAAGAGGAAGTTCAATGGCCTAACATAATTTGCTTCTGTTTCCATTTTGCTTTCTTTAGGTGAAATGGTTTGTCTTGATCAGGATCCAGCACATCCAAGCAATTCAACCATAACAACGAGCAGAAAATAATGACTAGTCGGTGCTCTACAATGTGTACTATGACTGCTGTTATATGGAAGATGTTAAATAAGCAAAGGGTCCTTATTGGAGGCAGTACAAAAGTAATGCCTGCTTCTTTTTTTCCTTGTCTGCCCTTGGCCAAATCCATTTTTTTTTTCTCAAAAAGGATGGATGATGCCCAGAGACATCTTGGTGCTGCCCATAACAGACTTTGATTCATGTTATAGACATTTTGGGCTCATAATATACACTTAGTATAGGCCCAAAACGTCTATGACAGGACCCAAACTCTGTTATGGGCAGCACCAAAATATCTCTGAGCATCTCCAGCCACATCTTGGAGGGGCAAATGGGCGGGAAATGAAAAAAGAAGCAGGTAGTACTTTTGTACTGCCTGCCATAATAAGGACTCTTTGCTTATTTAACATTATACCGGCAATATTGGCTAGTGGTATCCTTCAGGCTTTAGAAGCTAATTACAAACAGAGCTCTTGCACATTTCTTGTGCACTTTCTCTTTGTTCTGCTAATGAGAACACATAGCAGAACATGGAGGGAAAATCCATGTGGGTGCAAGTTCGTAGGGATCCTTTAACTTTCTTAAGTGATGAAACCCTGCCGAACTTCAAAAAAAGAAAGCACCCAAGAAAGCGAGAGAAAAGAAACAAAGGGCAAGGACCAAAGTCCAGGCAAGCAGACAGCCCAAAAGAGGCATGCCAGAGAGGTAAGCGAACCACTAAGTATTGAAACCTCCATCAGTTGCGTGAAGCATATCAACTAAAGGAAGGGAAAGGTAAACCCCATAAGGGCTTTCTTAACCCTCTGGGAGAGGAGAGTAGGTTGGATCATGTTGACAGGTGCTTCATATATTTGACTGATTCTCAATGGCTCCTTTTAGTTCCATCTTTCTTTGGGATAGACCAATTTTAGATTAGAGTGTTGCCTCTTGTTGTTCTGTCCATGGACTTTTTTGTACTTCCCATTTTTGGCCTTTGGATGTATTCATGTGACAGGTGTTTACAGTTGCACAGGGTAACCTTAGTTATGATGTGCTATCCAGGGATTGCACAATTCCCATCATTAGCACCCATGCTTCTCCCACTAGGCTTTCTTTCCAAGTTTGGCATTTAAACTTTTGGTCTTGCGTTTTTGACTATGCAAAGTTTGCAAACTTCCATGTAGCTGCCTACCCCAGGGCAAACATCCCAAAATAGGCACCAAATTTCTGTGTCTAAATTTTGAGGAGAGAAAGTTCCAAGTAGTTGGCTGAACACCCTTTTGAGGGATTTAGGGCATCTCCACCCACAGACACAACAGTGTGGGGGCGGGTATGTAATTTTTTTTGACAATAATCAAGTCTGGGTCTCAGATTTTTTTTTAAAGATCCACAACAGGTCCGGGTCTATTATGGAAATTAGAAATTTCAAATAACAGGTTGGGTCCAGGCTTTTTAAATGTAAGTGAGCAATGGATGTGAGGCAGGTCCAGGGGTTCAATGCATTTGAAGGTGGGTATACAATCTTGGGTCTTTATAAAAATCCCAACTCAATATCCTATTGAGTTCTTTAAATTATTCCGGTTCCTGGACAAAAACTCTCACAATCACTCTTGATTTTTTACCCAGTTCTTAGAAATGAAATATTCAATTCTTTTTACTTTCACAAAACCTATCGACATTTAGGGTTTAAGGTTCATGGATTATAACAATGCAATCCAAAGTTCAAAGAAAGAACTTTATTAACAAAGAGTTTTGGAAAGGCATAACATTGTCTTTTTCTATATTTCTAAATACTAAACCTAATTATAAGAACTTATCCTAATGTCCAACCAACATGCATGAATTAGAATGACTATTTGTTTTATTAGATATGATTTTTTGTATCAAATTGTTCCATGTTCCATGTTCCTTTCATCTAACATGCTTTAACATGCTCAAGAGATCAAAAGCTTGATCCAATTGACCTCAAAGACTAACATTTTCACTTGGTCTCTCAAAAACAAAGACACATACTAACTTTTAAAAATAGACACAAGCTTTAACCCTAAATGACGTAAACAAATAAATAAATAAACAAAAAACCTTCAAAAACAAATATAAACAAACAAGCAAACAATAGACATATACTATATATATACCCTCAAAAAGAAAAAGACAAACAAGTAATCAATAGATAATTGACCCTCAAAATAATCAAATATCAGATAGCAAACCCAAAAAGACAAACATTTAGTAGGCCTTGGAAGAA
>Ga0209611_10002467_pt1 | contig 32535 bp, 15 predicted proteins | sample S1TSphgellanicum_3_FD_187693 | JGI IMG/M metagenome (GOLD analysis project Ga0209611, IMG submission 187693) | Host-associated microbial communities from peat moss isolated from Minnesota, USA - S1T2_Fc - Sphagnum magellanicum MG (SPAdes) (version 2) | ecosystem: Host-associated > Plants > Peat... | reverse complement strand
TATTAAAAAAAAAAAAAAAACCAAGCAACTGAGCTAAGCAGCATGGTTAGCTAGGGAACTGGAACCCAAACAGAAAAACTGTTTCTATCCAGTTATCATCCATCCTTCATGGTGCCTTCCTTGGTGGGTGGGTGCTGCTGGTTCACTCTGCCTAAGTCCAGTATCATCAACTTTCAGTTGAATGTATAATATCAAGGGCAGTTGGGGGAGATCTGACAGGAATATAATTGTGGACTGCAAAAGTCTTTGCAGCTTGTGTGCAAAAAAAATTGTTTTGAAATTGCCATAGTTTTGATTCGGGTTTTGACTAGTTTTTTGACCCCTGACATTCGATGATAAGCAAGTAAAAAGCAAGCCTGGGTGATGATGATCATAATGAGCTGAACATGTAGTCCCTGCGGGTTCACAGGAACGAGGACTAGTAGTCTAGTACTCTGGTCTCTCTAGTCTGCAAGATGTCACTTACTTTGCGGTGTTATACACACAAGGAAGGATAGTAGTCTAGTCCTCTGATCTATAGTCTGCAAGATGTCACTTACTTTGCTGAGTTATACACACAAGGATGGAAGGAAGGAAGGAAGGATTCTGCACTGACTGACAAAGATAGGGCTTCTTTTTAAAGTGATGGGTTTTTTTTGCAAAAACAAAAAACCATTCCATAAGTTAATGGATCCTTCGGATCAGCCTGACTTTGATGATGAGTGGTGAGACCAACACTCATCACGAGCAAAACAGAAACTAAGAATAATTGGAGTTGCATAGTTCAAGAGTAAATATAACATGTTTTGATATGCTACTATTGGGTGTACAAAATTTTTGTTGGGCTTTTTTTGTCCAAGCTTCTGTTGCACAAGGCTACTTACTACTTGTGTTGTAAGCTGTGTAGTAACCTAGTAGTGTCAGCTCGTACTAAGTGGCTGCTAACCTTAGCTGAATGAAGATGGATGTCTAGAGGAGGAGACAGAATCATTGCAGCTATTTTACCAGTTGAAGGCAACAGGTTTCAAAATTGCCCCCAAAAACCTGCCAAGATGCAGCTGAAGTGCAGTTTGAGAATTTTTCAAAAACCAGTCCAAACCAGTGTTCTGGGTGGTTTAGGGTTCCCCTTCCACATGTAAATTGAACTGGGAACCTAAACCCTAAACCAGTCCAAATCTGTTGTTGGGTTGTTATGAAAAACCTGAAGTTCTAAAAAATAAATAAGAACGGTTTCCCTTTGACACATAAATTGAACTGGGAATTCGGTTCAGGGTCCAATTCTTAAGGAAAAAAACAAATTCTAGTTCTTTTTCTGGTTCTGAAAATCAGATTTAGTTCCAGTCTATTTCCCAGGTAGCTTGGACTGGAACTGATGGTTAATTGTTGATTAACCTCCGGTTAGCTCTTGGTTCCAGTCTTTTTTTTTTGAATTTTGTTTTTCACAAGTCTTGGTTTCAATTCCATTTCCATGCAGTCTGGTTCTTAAAAATTATGAATCCCAATTTGGGTTTTGGAACTGGGGTTCCAAAATCAGACCTGGGTTCAGCTCAGTTATTACTAATCAGAATTGAGACTAATGGTTCTAACCAGTGTCATCTAGTGTATTTTGAGGCCTAGGGTATGGATACCAATTTAGATGACCCTTTTTTTTATAAGGAATGATATGTATCTCAAAACAAATTCAGTTTATTATAGCAACTGTTTACACATTCAATTTTTTTTCTTCTTTTGTCGCTAATGAATAAGCTAGTTTTCAATTTTTGAACATGATGGATATGCACATTGAAGGTTATGCATACCAAATTTTAAATTCTTGTTGCTTAAAACAAATTATAAGAGTATAACTTAGGCTCTCCAAACAAAAACAACATGACCTTGAGTTCAAGAGTTAGAGCTTGAAAACAAAACACAAACAACACCAAACAAGGAGACTAGAAAGCTTGAATTTAGGAGTTGGAGAAACATAAACAAAACACAAATAGCACCAAACAAAGAGCTTCAAAAGTGTTGAAACAAAAGTCACTCATAAAAACTCAAGGAGCTTGCAAAAGTGCTAGTACACATTATGCTACCGTGAAAAAGGAGAGAGTGACATGAGAGTTTTGGGGTCTTCCTTTAATCCTAAAAATATGCATATCCTAATTTTTGAAAACCCTAGTGGTTGGATATGTACTTTGAATCAACCCCCTTTGAATGGAGATGGTTACATATCTCATAACACTTAGGTTCACATCCAACAATTGTGTATTGTGATAGATATGAAATAAAATTTAAAAACCAAGTATGATTTACCCATATCTAGGAATTATGTGTATCAATATCCGGACAATATTAGTTCTAACCCTCCAAACAAGGTAACCCACATTTTAGTAGGGCTTCTATGTGTGGGTTTGAGCCCTCTTCTTAAAAATTTAAAACTTTGTGGTTTTGGATTTGGCACATTATTTCAAATTTATGAACCTTTGACCAATTCAAAAATTAGTTTTAGTTCCATGTAAATGAAACACACAAAAATGATTACTCTTGATTGGTTCACTATAATAATTGAACCAAATGACTTGCATTTTAAATAGTTTTTCACCAAAGGCCCAAGTAATTTATATAAGTCAAATTGCTTTAAATAACCTAAATCTTTTAGCTTCATGGTTTGGTTGTGTCAATTTCACCAAAAGGGCAATGGTTCAAGTTTGTGTAAACAAGAACTCGAACCTTTCAAATTTAACATTGCAAATTAGGGAACTTGCCAAACTAAGGTTGGGCAAATATACATATTTGAAAACCAACCCTTTCAAACATATCAAAAAAATGTTTCCAATAATTCCATACTTCCCAAAAATTTGAGAATTGATTCAAGTATGTAATTATAACATTCAAATTTTTAAGAACCATGTCATATAACTTTTAGAATGTTTTTGGTTATTTGATGGTTGTTTTGTGAAATCCATTGGCTTTTTGAGGTTTTTGGTGAAACCAAAATAAGAATCTTATTTTATTTTTGAAAATTTTCAAAAAAATGGAAATGGACATTCTTCAATTAAATTTCAAAACATTTCAAAAATATAGAAATAAAGGTTACCAAGGAAAATTAGATAACTACCCAACATTTCAAATAAGTTTTGTTTGATTCCTAATTTAAATAGGAGCCTTTAGTCTTGAGATTGACTATTTGGATTAAAAAAAAAATTAGTTATAACCTTTTAAAAAAAATTGAACCTTGACCTAGTCTTAATCAAGTCCAGTCCCATAAATATTGTTTTCTATAATATTAATTTGTTCAAAAGTTGCACCTAATTTAATGTAATAATTACATAATAAATGCAATTATGTACAACCAATTAAAATTGAAAACTTGCATAAAAAGTAGAGTTGAGTTTTTACTATTTTTTGAAAAGTTGTATTTATCTAATATTTATTTAAAGAATTTGTTCTTTTAAAAAAAAAGACAATAATATTGAAAAGAATAGGGATAAAATATCTTCACATTCGTATTAGTTCAAGAGAAAACAAGGGGAAAAAAAATGGTCGATTGCATGGTCTTTCACACAAATAAAATTGTCAAATTTATAAAACAATATAGATTTTGTTTTCCAAGGCACATTTGGGATCAATACATTCAAGTTTACTTTCGTGAACTATCATTGTCCTTGTTTGTAATTCTAGAACACATATTTGTTTGTGATTTTGGAACACACATTTCTAACAAAACCCATTAGTTTCTATCCTACCCACAAAACCCCAAATTTTGCAACAACATAAACCTATAACAATTCACAACACTAAACCCTAACAACAAAAATGAATAATAGACCTTTTATATGCCCTAAAATTCTAAAACACCAACAATACCAAGAAACTTGGATAAGAGACAAATAGCTTCACTAATTATATTTACAACAAGAAAATCACCAACATATGCACATGCGGATCATCAAGAAATCATTTTTTTTTATAGTTCCCACTTTCATGAATCTTGTTCCCCTTCAACACAATAACTCACAACATAAAACACTCACTCAAGTATACATAACTCAAGCCTCCAAAATCACACAAACAAGCTCCCAAACCCCTTAGAGCCTTTTATCATCTCCATGTGCCTTTGTAGCCCATATATTCTAACATCAATCTCAACAAGTTGTTTTAATTTTTGTTGTGCAACAAAAATCTAAGAAAAAACATTAGACCTATGTTGTTGAAAACAACATTCTTTTCTTCAACCATACACAACAACAAAAATCAACACTAATTGCCTTCCTTCAGAATACAAGAGTGTTATTTATCTTGCATTCCTTGCCTTCCAAAGTTGTCCACACTCGCCACTAGCCACAAAACGCATCAATGGTAAATGCTTCCAAGATTAATAGAAACACAAAAATGCCATTAGCAAAACCCATGCTCCATAAAAATTTAGAAAAAGAACAAACAATCAATCATGCATATCCCAAATATCTTGCATTGCCATAAGTGCACAATGCCTCCAATGTTTTATGCATAAAAACAACTGAAATTCCACCTCTCCAATGAATGATCAAAGACGAAAAGGTGGCAAATTTTTTTGGCATTGCTAAAAGAGATAGCATACCTCATAAAACACATTGCCTAGGATATCTTAGCCCTAAATCCATGTCACACAACATCTAGTTCTAATTAAATTTTAACAAAGATTGAATACCCAATGTAGTTCCAATGTTGCTTCCAACAAAGTTTGTTAAACCTCCAATCCAAATACTTTATAAACTAAACCTACTTAAAATCAATAACTTGTCAACATTAGTTCAAACTATCTTGCCATTTGGCTTATATTTATAGAAGCTCGAAATTCACCAGAAAATTGAAAAGTCTTTCATTTTAGCTTGCATACTTACTCTATATGAATTTCCATATTTCTTCTTTATTGCATGTTTTGCTTTGAAGAATTCTCTTCTTCTTATTGAACAAATTTTCCAATTTGTTTTCTTACATTGTTTTATTTATTTTTTCATATTGTCTTTTTTTGGGTGATTGCTTCTAAGAAGTCATTTTGCATTAAGGATTGAAGTTGTATGCAAGTTATAAAACATTATTTGTAAGTATGATAGACCATGGCCAAAGTGTTATTAGACTAAAGTTCTTGGTGACCTTATAAAAGGTTGTTGTTAGTTCATGTCATGAGGAGTTTGATGCAATGGGGTGTGTGATAACATATAGTTAGTTCTTGCTTAATTACATAGTTAAATGTTGTGTGCTTAGGCAAGGGATCCAAACCACGCTTGGGAAAATATGATTTTTCTAATCTCCTTAGGCAACTTGGATATAGAAATATGGGAAAAGAGGTGGGAGGATTTTCCAATTATAAGATGGGCGATTCAAAGGCTAGATGTGAACTCCAACCTTTATCTTACAAGAACTTGGTTACTTCAAAATAATGTAAGTTGGGTGTTTTTAAAATTCACCTATGCTTTAAAAGAATTGGGGGAAATACATTTTGGTAGTCCATTTTAATTATTTATATAGTGCATAGGGTTTTCAAAATGATCGTGTTTGAGAGCACACCCAAAGATCCCCAATTGGCTTTCAAACCTCAATATTTTCACAAGTTTAAATTTTTTGAGCTTTGGGCAAACTTTATCTTTCAATAGGTTAGGGGTGTGATCACAATCAAATGAGTTAATGGTGACAAAAGACTCAAAGACTACATTTCTTCTTGTGGTCATTTTCATTTTCTCATAGAAAAGATTTTTGGGATGAAATCTTTTGCAATAAATTACTAAAAATACATATAATTTTTTCAATACATCACATTTTTTGTATTAACTTTTCATGGATAACTAAGAATTTTTAAAAATTGTACAGATTCCACCAAATTTTGCATTTTTTTTGAAAAATTATCTTAATTCCAAATTGTATAAAAATATGTTAATTATTTATTTTATTGTTTCATAAATTACGACTTTGTTTTAGATGTCATTACATTACACCCCATTTATATGTGGTAAAGGACTTTTGAAAATTTGAAATTTTGTTCAATATATTTAAAACTTTCAAATTGTGAGTGTTTTTTTTAGTGTGGATAATCAATTAACATCATTTCAAATTTTTTTTCATCAAAATTCTTTTATAAAAAGAGTCTTTAACTTAGTAATTTATAAAATTGACTACTTTTGATGCAACTATTATTCAAGTTCAAATGTCCTTTACTAAAACCAGAACTCAAAATAATTTTTTTTGAATCTTTATTTTGAATTTTTCAACATTGATATTAGTCATTTAGCACAACATTCCACGATTAACATGGCATTAAAGTGACACCACAAAAATATATTTAACAAGATTATAATTTTTATTGAGTTTTGACAGTCGCTTGACACCTTTTTGGGTTTGTTTGATTGTGATTACACCTTTGGAATTGATTTTCAAATTTGTAAAACGACCTAAATCTAGTCATGTAGATGTTTAGAGCATCTACTGTTTAATATGATGATCAACATGAAATGTGAAAAGTACAATTTGGTCACAAAGGCCAAAAAATTTGTGGGTAGCCAAGGAGTTCAGTGTCTTTTGGTCCTTGGCTTTGAGCCTATTTTCCAAGGTTCAATTTGGTTTAGCAAGTTGCATAGAGTAAGTTATCTTCACATTTAGTGTTAGAGCCTCTAGGGGTAGGACCCCTAACAACTAATCATTAACAAAATGTCATGTGACATCTACATAATTATCACCCAAATTAGTATTAACTACCAATGCGAGGTGCATTCACAAACCAATATAGTGTTAAAGTTTTTTAAGTAAAAAATTAAAAAGTTACATGCCTTTAGGAATCATGATTCACACATGGAATCATGTGTGTTAATCAAGAAATTCTTGTAAGTTCAATCAAGCTAGGGCAATATTACCCAATGCAACTTGGGTTAAGAAGTAAGAGATACTTATTCATGGTTCTTAATGGCATAATTGAAACTTACTACCAATTTTGTTTCTTGACCCTTACTTTTAGAGAAAGGAAACATGCCTTTCAAAAGCTTTTTTAAAACATTTATTTATCAAATAAAGCACAGAAAAAATCTTGACCTTTATAATAGTTAGCTCATTCATATTTTCTATTATTTTCTCATAAGACATGTACGGGCATCTAATTGATCTGTGAAAAAAATAGTTTATCAAAAGTTGTTCAAATTTTGGAATTGGCCTTTACTTTTTACATCATTCTAGGGTATCATAATCACAACCTATAATTTCACAATCTAGGTACAATCAAGCTTAAAGAAGCTTAGGGTTAAATAATTAAATTCTTTAATCTCTTACAATTAGGAACATGTAATCAATAGATTTTCATAAGGACCATTAGGGGGGGGGTACCAAATGGTGAGTTAAAGGACCCTTTTGAGAGGTGTTATGAAACACTAGCTTATTTAATTCAAAATGTAAAATTCTTAAAAACTTGATAGTAGGCTACCACTCGCCTACCTTAACACCAAGATAATCTTAGTGCCACATTACATGACACTTAGGTTAGGTTTTGATGTTATGTAACAATATTCATGTGAATAGGTGACTAACCTTGACTAACATTAACTTAACTAACATTTAACACCGAGTGTGATTTATGCTTTATATATATATTTATTTCGACATTTTCCAAAGCTTTTTACCCTAATTTCAAAAACCCATTAACCTAGATTATGTGACCAACGACCCAACAATGCGTCATCCAATATTGGAACCCCATTATGACTCCGTTGTGGATGAATGATAATGGAGTTACCCAATGTTCCAGCTTTGCTAACCTAACATAACATAACCCTAAACCCTTCTACTTCCAATTCACAATAATACCTAGGCAATTAACTTGATAAGTGAGTAATTTTGGATGATAACAAAATCATCCAAAGCTGGTCCTGGAATTAGGGTCTGATGCTGATTTTGGGCGGGTGTATGGCGGGTATTTACTTGGTATTGCCTCAAGTCATACTACTCCTAGCCTTGAGTCATACTACTAGCCCGTTCGATTCTTTGATACCGGGATTGGTATATACCCTGCGTCTATATACCAGGGTTCCCACTCTGGTACCCACTCAACACCAGTGATGACCAATGTTGGATGGTTATTAGAAATAGGAACAGACCCGTCATGGTTAGCAAGGTGGCTCGCTAAGGACTCATAACCACAAAAAATCGAAGACCTGGTTTTTGGTAGATACCCGTAATTCTCAATAGTTTTGAAAAGAAGCAAAGAACCAACCACTACTAAAGCACTAGATCGATCATTGCCGGTTCTTTCAAGAAAACCGTCCAATTCTTGAAGGCTTTGAAAATATAACCGTGACCAGTGATTCTTTGTAAATTCAGATATCCGTGCAATACTTGGTTGCCATGGTGGGAAGTTTCAGAGTTCTAAGGCAATCTCATGACCATTGATGTATCTGCACATCATACCGTGGTACCTTGGTGGCTTTGGCACAAATTACATTATTTTTTAGAAATGCTGAAATTTTATTTTATTTTCTCATAGAATAATTTTTTTGTGAAGGAAAACATAAAATCTTTTAAAATATTTGGGAACACATATTTTTTGAAATTGATTCTTTGAAATTAATTAATTATTCAATAGACACGTGTTGAAGCTAGCCTTTTTCATTATGAAAATAAGGCCACCCCATAAGTAAAGGGGGATGTGTCATTAATGTAAAAAGCATGTAGATTTGCTTGGAAAATTGTTGTGTGCTACCATATTGGGACCTACAACTATTGTTCTTCACACACACATAAACCAATAACATAAAATCCCCTTAAATGTCGCGTGACATTCAAATCAAAATGTAATTCGTTTGCAAATTACAAGCAAGAATCCAAACCCAAAATACAAGGAAATAACATAGAAAACCATGTCTGAAAAAAAACTTGCATAACATAGAAAAATTATAAAACAAATAACAATGTGTGTTCAAAAATCGCAAATCACCAAGAATGATTTTAAAACACACAACTTGTGATTATATCCCAAACATGAAATATTTGAAACCCAGTATATATTTGAATTGGTTTGAAGCTAACACACATTTAATTATTTAAACCCAACTTAAGACTAACCTAATTATGATTTATTTGGGTAGTTAAATTAAACTTTTGACAGTTGCTATGTGTTAACATATTGACACCTACAACTATTGTTGTTCATATACACATAAACCAATAACATAATATCCCCCTAAATGTGACATTACATTCAAATTGCTTTCTTATCTAGGGCTAATGAAGTCTTTTTAAACTAAATAACAAGATAATAAATATCTTGCGAAAATTCACCACCAATGACTATTTTGGTTCTGAAGTGAAAAGATTATTAGGTTGGGTGCAAATGTGAACTCCATTGTTAATTGCTTAATTACAACCCCCAAACCCTTAGCCAAATGTGATTCATCATGGAGAAAAATTTAAGGTATTCCCTACTATCTAATTACAAAAATAAGTACCTAGGCCTGCATAATGCACCCAAGGTAAAACCATTTTGACCAATATTTCTTTTAAAGATGGTGTAAAACATCCCATATGCCAATTGTTCAAACACCAATCACAAATTAAGATAATGGTAGCCCTCATAGACTACCCATACAACACAACATAATCAAATAAGGCCACGACCAAAAACAAATCAATGTGGCCATCAACATGTGGAAGATGGCACAATGCATAATTCTACACATGGTCTTTCCAAGTTTGACCATTTTTTCCCTCCAACAACACTTTGGAAGGTAGCACCTCTTGAATTCACAAAATGATATGACCTCTAATCACATACAAAATACATTATAAAAAATAGGGTGATTTATAACTAACCTTGCAATTGGGTTTTTGAGTTGTAATGACCATTTGCAACTTCATTGCAACTCATAATATTTTTATTGCATGAATGTTATTAGACAAGTTGCATGAGTTATAATGGATGTAATTCATTATATGTTGAACTATATATGTATGTAATTCATGCAACTCAATTGCAACTATGTAGGAACAACTATTGTGCAACTTTAATGCAACCAATTTGAAACTATTGTTGTAATGTCATCTTGATGTCGATTTCATCCATCCATCCATCCATCCATTAATGATGAGCACTACTGATTTTTGTTGTAATTCCTTTGTAACTGTGGGTGCAGTGAGAACACATTAATGGTTGCAAATAATTGACAACTATGTGATAATTCACATCGGCACAAGGTAGTACCTATGTGTAATTGTAATGTACCCAATTTGCAAATGGCGACTAGGTGGTTCCTATGGAATAATTACTAGGCAAATTCATCCATTGATGAATCTAATGATTGTATGATTTTTTATTCATCCATTAACAAACCTAATGTTGCATGATATTCATTCATCCATTAACAAACCTAATGTTTGCATGATTTTTCATTAATTCATTGATAAATGAAATTTGTTGATGTCTTTTGCAACTAGGTGTTTGGTTATGGGTTCTAGTGTAGTTGTACGATAGTTGATTTCAATAGTAATGGATAATTAAATTGTAACTTACAATGCAAATGTGTAGACCTTACACACACATTATCATTGCCCAAATTAATATAGATAATGTAGAATTACATTCCATCATTATTTATAAACATAAAATGGATCTAAAATTGTATGATTTGACATTCAAGGTGGAAAAATGCATTACAAGAATTTTAAAAATAAATAAATAATTGAAATACAAAATTTGACTATATATTTAAATATATTGCCAAAAATATTTATAATAAAAAAAGCCTAAATTAAAGGTCATCACAAAAATGATGAATCACAATAATCAAATATTTTCATCACAAACATTATATTTTTGTAGATTACTGTTTTTTTTTTGGTTGAAATGGAACTTAAACCATAATTTTTTCATTCCACCTTGTATGCTTGAAATTTATCATATTATGATATTCAATGTTAGATGTGAAATGCAATCATTAACAAATACATAACATTGATACAAAGTAAACTACAATCAATTACACTTGCATATAATGGTGGTTTTCAAAATAAAATGCATCATATACTTCAAATATTGAGGTTATAATTCACTACAACTTTGTTGTTTTAGAATGTTTATTTTTGCATGTATGGGTTTGGATCATTACAAAATAAACAACAACACGTTCAATGACATAGTTATTACTAATCAAATGCAATTTAGTAACCAAATTATACAATATCACATGTGCATGTTTTTTACTCAAGACTATTTTTCAAACAAAACCACCATTTTATTTTAAGAAAAACCTTACCTTGTAAGCACATGGTAAGTTCATGTGCAATTTTCCATTGTCATTGCCATTATATGTCAAAACAAAACTATTCATTGCTCACATGCCTAAATCCATATTTGTGGATGATCCAAATTCACTATTACCACAACATCATGGTAGATTAAGCTAATAACTTGAACCATGACTAAACAATAAAAAGTATGGTGAAAAGGATGCAAGAGAAGCTTACCAATTGAACTTAATTTACCCCATAGCTAACCATGGTAGTTGTAAGTACCAATTCTAACATGGCCCTTTTGAAACCCATGTTTACACAAACATTATTTCACCATTTGTACTACCCGTTGAAATAATTGGTCTACCTTGAGATGGTCTTATGAAGTTGTACAATGATATATTAATGTTAGTTCATAGAACTCTTAGAACTCCCCACAAAATTCCATTCCTTGGTCAATGTGTATTTCGATTGGAACACCAAACTTACTAAACACCATGTTTAGAAATGCATAGGTAGGTCTTTCATTGCTACCAATTAATAATGACACCAACTTAAACCACTTCAAAAAAAGTTTATTCATAAATAAAATGTACAATTTAATATGTTGCATTGTTAATTTGAATGGTGTAGTAAAATCCAAACTCCACCAAGAACCAAGATAAGTAATGGGCCATGATTATAAATGAAATGATGTTAAAATTCAATCCCACACCACATTGGAAAACAAACTATTGAACTTGTAGGTGCATCCCCTACCACCAATATTGTGATTAAAGTAAACTATAGGTCCGTCAAACCCCAAAATGGCTCAAAATTTTGTGAGCATGTTGTATTATTATGGGTGAAACACCACCTACATTTGTTTATTAATTATTCCACAAATTTCATGCACTATTGAAACATGGAAGTCATGGGAAAATAACTATTGTTGTTATCGCAACAACTATGGTTGTTGCTTTAACAACGAAATAGTGATGATGATGGGGTTAACCCCCCTTGTCATGGCGTGTCCTTTGTTTCCTTTTAGGACCCCATTAGGAGTTCCAAGTTTTGGCAATGTTGGTGATGGTGGTGATAACAAGATATTTTGTACATACTTGCTATTTTGTTTTCTACTTGAAAAAAATAATTTAAAAAAAATAAAATTATAACCTTCTTTTAACATATCAAAACAAATGAAACCTTTAATTTTCTTCATGGCATCTCTAGCCTCCCTCTAGCTTTTCAAAACAATTTGTGTCATACTATTTGGATTTCAAAAAGTACCCCAAAAACTTCTCAACAATTGTGTCATTTTTCAAAGGGTAGGGGATCATTTTAGTTATGAAAAAAAACCCCATTAACTAAAAAAATATTAAAATGTTCCTCACATCAATATTGAGGTGCTTGAAAAAAACCAAATACTTGCAAAAACATTTCACCTATTTTCAAATACTTGAACTTTATTTTTCAAGCTTCCACAAATTTTAGGTCAAATTCAAGTTCTTGCAAGTACTTTAAAAAAAAACATGATTATCATAATTTAGCTTTTGAAGTTTATGCAAACAAAGTTTTAAAAATGTATTTATCCCCATAAAAGAATATTATTATCCCCATAAAATTATCTACTTGTTAATCCTTTTATTCAAAGACCCTTGTATTTTATTGCTTACACTATTTTTTGTGTATATTTTACCATGCTTTCACCCAAGAAAGAAAGAGAAAGAATGGGAAAGAAAAATAAAGAAAGGAAGAAGAAAAGAATGGGAGGAGGGTATTTTGTGGTCATTGTTGGGCCCATTATCTCCCTACTCCTTGTGGTGCTTTGTGTTTCTTCTTTGCATTTTGTGAATTTAGGCCTAATTATGGTTCAAATTCCTAGAGAATAGTACATGAAAATTAAATTTACAAACACCAAAATCATTAAGTGAATTTTAGACCAAGAAACCTTCACCCCAAGTACAACTTCTTTTCAAATTGTAACTCAACAAAAAAAAACACACACACACAAATAAAACATAAAGCTTCAATGATGCACTCCCAACTCCTTAAAGGACCCAAATGTGGGTCCAAATGGAACACAGTGGAATAAGGAGGAGTCGGAGCATGCTCCTTAGCTCACAACACTTTGAGGGGTAAAGGGGCGTGTTGGAGCTCCGGGATGGGGCTAGGAAGAGTTGACAAGCTTCACTCACTCACACGGGCCTGCACACAACCCACACAAAGTGGTTAGTGCATAGTTGGAGCACCCTTGGTGCTAGGATGAGCCACGGGCAACACGGACACACAAGACTCACCACGGCCTGGACTTGGGGGAGCCACCACCTTCCCCCTTATAGTATACTCTGTGGCTGGCCATGAAGCCTACATCCAAATGACTTTTCTTTCCCGGGACTCCCACTCCCAAGTGGGAGTCTCGAAATCCCGCCATCTGGGACTCTCGCGACTTTGGTGCCCCATAACTTTGTGAGCAGACCTCCGATCGAGGTGCGGTTTAAAGCAAAGTTGTAGCTCTCGTCAAGAGCTTTCCAATGATATGTGGCACGCCCCATGAAGCTAAGTAAATCGGGTCGATTCCCGACTTTTTGTGGTCGGGAGTCAAATTGATAGTTTGACTCCTGGCCTTTCTTTTGGCCATAACTTACGTTTCAGATGTCCAAATGAGCAATGCGAGCCCATTTTAGACATCTACGTTCCAAGAGCTTTCCAATGATATAAAGAACGCCACAAGCCATTGGGTTTTGACCCTTGCAATCGCTCTCTGAAGTTTCGGGAGTCCACCGGGACCCCATCTCCTAAAGTGGGAGTTGCCTTGGGAGTGTGAATGTTCACTCCCTCACACTCTCTTACACTCCCGAGAGTATGTGATGTGACTTCCCGGCTTCCTCTTGGCCCGCACCCTTGCAATGCCTTTGCCTTGACTCCCGGGCTTCCTTCCCTTTTGCCCGCAACCTTGCAACCCCTTTGCCTTGGTCACGAGCCTAAAGCTAGGGTTGCGACATTCAAACTCCATGACAAATTATTGGAACTAAACTCCATGCAAAACACACACAAAAACAATGTTTAAAAAAAAATTTAGATGTAATACAAAATAACTAGATAAAACTTTTGGTCATTCAAAATGTAATTAATTTGCAAACAAACAAGAATCCAAGCCCAAAACACAACAAAAAAACATTAAGCAAAACTGTGTGCAAAAGAACATTTGAATTACATAAAAAAATTCCAAAACAAATAATAAGGTATGTTTTGAAATCTCAAATCATCAAAACTGATTTGAAAACACATAACTCGATATTATATCCCAAACATGGAGTATCTCAAATTAGTTCACACTTGAATTGGTTATGGACTAACAAACATTTAGTTACATCAACCCAACTTAAGATTAATCTAATTATGATTTAACTAAAAATCCTAACATAACTATAAGTTGCCCAATTTATTTTTTTGGGGTTTGGTATGTGGGTTTTTAAATTTTTTAAATTAAAAACTAGGGTTTAAGGTTATGGTTTTAGAGTTGGATTTAGGGTTTAAGCACAATTTTGTGCTTTGCATGGGTGAAAGCAGGAAAAAAGGAGCCAAACAATGTGTGGACAATCCTTGAAAATTATTTTTTGAAAATTTGAAAAGTCACCATGGAAACATTATATATCAAAAAAAAAAATTTATTTTAAAAATAAGTTCTTATACTTTCAAAGTTGCAACTACAAAATTTCCATGAAAATTCACTATGTTTCAAGAGTCCTTTTATATGTTTAAAGCACTCAAGAAAAACATATGGACAAGTGGTTTTTTTTAATCAAAAGTTTTTTTCCTTTATCAAATGTTCACCAAATCTTTTCAATTTTAATATATTCCACAAGAAGAGATCCATGTGTTCAAAACATTCAAAAAATAAAAATACATATATCATTTTAGATTTTAATACTCGAATGTCCTTTTACAATATTATAGTTTTGAATTTGTAATCATGGTTCAAAGTAAAGTTATAGATTTGACTATAATGTAAGGCTTGATGCAAAACAATTTGAGTTTTTATCATGTTATATGTCATATTTGGCCTCAAATTTGATATTTAGTTTAAAAAATTGTGTGAAAAATGCAATAGAAACTAATATAAAACTACAACAGGAAAATGCAATCTTTGGAAAGGACATTAACCTTGGTGCAATTGGCTTTTTTTTTCATGCTTTCACCCACATGAGATAATTAGGTAAGTAAAAGATGGTCTTCCTAATTTTTTGTCATTTGCTCATTTTCTTGCTATTTTTTTTCAAATTGTTTTTTCTTAAGTTTTCTTTTTTGTTTTTGATTTTTTCTTTAGGGTTTTCTTTTACTCAAGTTTTCTTTGTCATTTTTTCATTTTTCTTTTCAAAGATTTTTTTAAACTTATAAATTTCTTTCTCATTTTTTGTTTAGTCTTTTGTTTTAATTTTTTTCCTTCCTAAAGTCCTTTTTTCCATTTGTTTATTTTCTCTTGTTTTTAATTATTTTTTATTTTAAAAAAAGAAAATGGATTTTTCACCAAACTTTAGCGCCTTTTCAAGATCTAGGTTTTTTTTAAGGTGATAATGAAATCTTGTATGACATGGATGAAAAGGCTACAATGTTCGTTGAATGTGGGTATGTTGGATGCAATACTGGAAATTATTTCAAGTCATATGAGATGGAAGATAGAGCTGGGTAATTTGTGGACTTACATTATTCTAAAATCTATTCCTATTCCATCCAACATTTCACCCACCATTGAATGGGAAGTGCCCATTTCCACCAAAGTGGATTCTCAATGAAAGTTCCAAGTGATCTAAGATGTGTGGCAAGGTGTCCACTTTGATTCCATTATGCACCACTTTTGTCCACTGAAATCCATTGCTCTAAACTAAAAATTTATTATGAATCCATTAAGAGTTCACTAAATATCCAATATGAATCCATTATAAATCTAGTACATGGGTAGAAAATGGTGCATTGAATAGTCATGGCTTAATGGTTTGTGTGAGGTCCTTTCCACTTGGCTTGATTTGGGTGGAACTACTTAATGTCCGAATAGGGCAAGGTTTTATAATAATGCTAGCTATAGGTGTTTGAAATGTGTTGGTCACAATGCATATTGCCATTAACATTGTCCAAAAACCTAATCAACTTCACTATAATGAAGTTTGAAGAATTGGCTTCCCTTATGATGATTATGATCACCTCGCATGTTAAGTCTACAATGAGACCTCTATTGTTTTAGGGGAACCATCAAAGTGACTTTTAAACTTTATTTTGTTATGAAACATAATGTCACAAGATCTAACTCCATGTTGAATTGGTCTAAAAGTTTTATGTGTGATGATACATTTTTCATTTCATCTTGCATTAATGAATTACTTGTGAAGAGATTTGTTAGCTAGTATGGCCCATGAAAGCTACCTTGGGTACTCATATGTAGGAAATCTTGTGGGCACAAAAAAATTGCATTGGGCATGAACTTGGGGAGAAATTTGTTTGACCACAAGTTTTGGTCAAATAAATGTGTTTCATGCTTCATTTACTTCCTTTGTTTAAATTTTGTGCCTCTTTCCACATTTTCTCACTTGTTTTGACACAATTGGGGGGTTTGGTGCTTGTTTGAAAAACTTTATAAATTAGTATAATATACTAAGGGAAAAAATTGTTGGAGGCATTAACTTGTTTGTTTAAAGTTTAAACCAAGTGTTGGCTTCTTCTTTGGTAGGTTCAAGGTGAGTTTTCAAATCTAGGGTGCCTAGATTTGAGGTGTACAAATTTGCCAAAACTAAAATGAGAATTAAGCAATGTAATTGCCTTCTTATATATTGGGTTGCAATATAAACCAATTTTAGTTGGTTTTTAGAAAAAAAATTGGCTAGGGTTTCAAGCTAGTTTTCACTATGAACATTAACGAATATCACAACTAAATTTTTCATGACAATCGTCCACTAGCTCTTTATGTACTGAAAATTGACACCTTGGGATTGATTTAATCAATATCATTAAGTATCTTTCTTCAAATGTTGATATGTAGGTCTAAGCTTGTTATTGGTGATTATTTTGGTTTAGTTTTGAGGTGTAGAGGTCTAAGGTCTACGATCATAGGGGCCCCCATTTCAAAGTCAGATTTGAATTCATGGCGTTTTCTTAAAAGGGGAAGGCATGTTAAGCATTAAACTAGAAATTAGTTTTTGGAAAAGAAGTATATATGCTTGTTTTCAAATTTTATGTTATCAGAGATAGTTCTATATTTGGTAGTGTAATTTGGAGAAATCAAATCTATGTGTTTCACAAGTAAATATATGATGGAGTTGTTAATAATTTGGTTTTTTTAGGTTGTGTCTTGGGTTCAAATTTTCCTTTGGAAGGGGGCATATTACTTGACCCCTAACCTTGAAAACCATTTTTAAAAATGAACCACAAGGCCAAAATGTGTCTTTTATGATTCCATCTACTATGAGTAGGTTGCAAGTCGTTGAAGACGTCCATGACTACATGACTATGTAGTTGATTAAGACATGTCATATTTTAAAACGTATTTTACGACTATAGTCATGAAGGACATGTATTTTACGTCTATGACATTTGCAACTAAAACCATGAAAACATGGTTCGTAAGCTATTCCCTAGCCTATTAACCTAGCCTAGCCTAGGGTTTGCTAGGCAAAAAAATTAGCCTATATGTTAAAAATGTAGGTCATAACCAACTTAGGCTAGGCTAGGCACTTACACTAAACTAGTAACTTAACTTAACCTAATTACCTTTATAGGACTAGGTTGTAATTGCGAGGATTTGAAATCCTCACCTCCACATTGATGGATGAATTCTTTAACCATTGCACCACATTTTTGTCTATGATAAAAATTGTCACCATATTATCATAAATAATTTTTTAAAACTTATTTAAATAGCTTAATTACCTTTACTTAATGACATATAACCTATTTAAGAACCTAATAGGTACTTTGGTAAGTTCAATCACCTAGTTAAAGTAGGTACCTAATTAGTAAATAGTATGTACCAAGGTGGGTAAATAATTAATACATACCTTAAATAGGTATGTACCTACTACCTAATAGCCAATGTAGGTATCAAGGTACATATTTACTTAAGTAGCTATTAATAACTACCTAATAATTAAATAGGTACCTATTACTAGCTAGGTACATAGTGGGGTAAGTACATATTAATAGGTATTTACCTAATTAATATGTATCTAAAATAGACCTATTAGTAGGTACCTAATATGCCAAGGGGGACACTTAGTGTAAAGTTTGGGATCTACATGTGTCAAACGACCATTTTGGGGGGGGGTATTAAATAATTGTCCAACCTATTTTTTATCACCCTATTATTATCTAATTTTCTAATATATACAGATTAAAGCCACCCTATATTAATTATAATCCATTATTTCAGATTATTACATACCCTATATTATTATTTAAATAAAATGTACTTTATTTTTAATCTAATTAACATAATTTTTACCCAACAACCAATATATTGCACCTTATATTTTTACTCACATAGTTTTTACTTTTTTTTTACTAATGTCCCCCATGGGCCTAATACTAGTATTAGTAAATATTTACTAGGTACTTATTAGGTATTTATTATTTAATAGGTACCTCGGTAGGTTTAGCCATTTAGCTAATTTAGGTACCTACCTAGTAAGTAGTATGTACCTACAAGGTAAGGTGGGTAAATAACTAATATGTATGTATCTAAATAAGGTAGATACATACCTACTATTGAGTAGTCAAGGTAGGTAAATATGTACCAAGGTACATATTCACCTAGGTACCTATTAATAGCTAGGTATGTATTGGGGTAGGTACCTACTACCTAATTATTGGATATGTAAAGTAGGTATGTATTATTGAACTAGTACATATTTAAGGTAGGTACATATTAAGTACCTATTACGTATCTAATGGCTACTAGCTAGGTACCCACTTTATATACTACCTTGTAGTCATGTAGTCATAATGTAATGCAAAGATGATTAGAGATATATGACTAATGGACATATAATTACATGTAATGGAAAAATGACTACGTGATTAAATTAGGACTTAGTTGGAAAATGTTTTAGTCATGAAAGACTTGTTTTGGTGTTGTGAATTGTTTTCAAAAGAAGAGAATACCAAATGGGTGAAAACCATTAAAATGTTTTTGGGGTAAAATGTAATAGCCAAGTCAGGCATTCAAAATGTGAAAATCAAAACTTTTCCAAGAACCAAATGGGTGTAACAATAAGAACAAGGAGCATAAAATCACACACCCCAATGATTATGCCAACTATTAGTTAAACTCTTATGATTTGAAATGAATAAACCTCCCAAGTACATCAAACTTAAAACAAAATGATTAGACATATAATTGTTTGTTCAAAAACATTTAATCTATGGGTCATCATGGATTAGATCATTCCAATTTCCTATCATGGAGTTCAATTGGTTATTTTGATATATGCCCCAACACATATGGAATCACTTCCCACTGAAATAACCCAAAACATATCCTTCACATATGTGCAAAGAAATCCCTAAGCAACAAGAACATTCCATAACTTCAAACTTCCCCCACAACAGAGCCCAGTTAAAATAACTGAATACTTCCCCACATAAGTGAATGGAATTTTTTTACACAACCTGACCCCAAAGGTTTGACAAAGATGAAGTAGCATTCTAGGCAGCTTATTAACAAAACCTTAATTAAAACATTGCTAGAATAAAACTTCATTTTGGAGCCCCCATTTCAATGGGTACTCTTTTCCCAATAACAATTCAACTTCCCCAGAATCACCAGGACATCCATACATCACAATCAAGTTGCCATTTAATCGTTCCTAAAAACCCCTAAGGTTTTTCATCACATCCTTGATTTGAACTTCTATACATTATTTCTGAACCTCTACACCCTCTATCAAAGCTCATGGCACAGGGGAATTTCATTAGCTTCTCAAGGTCATAAAGTTCTCAACTGAGAAGCATTCCGCCCCATCAATTAAAGAAGTAATTTACACTCAAAAATAATACTAAAAAAATCTAATAAGCAATCAACAACCACAATGCAAAATAACTAGATTCAAGGTATTTAATTCCATTGCATTTTTGAATTTTTTGTCCTTTTATCCCCAATTCAAGCACCTCCTCCTTGATTGATGTCCTTCAAAACAACTATGCAAAACCAACAACACCATCAACAATTTATCCAATGAAGAACCCACAATTTGTTGAACAATAAAATTTGTAGTGCTCATAACTTGCAAGAAAATAAACGAAGAAAAAGATAGCCATAACAACCCACATATTATTTCTTGTTGAAAGCCTTGTCATATTTTGCTTTTGACATTTGATGGTGCTGTTCCATCAAGTTAGGGTTTCATCCCTTAACTTTTCATCACATTGGTTTTTAGTTTTAGTTTAAAAACCTAGAATAACCAATCCCCACAAAAGTGAGAACCACCCAACATTGGTTTCGATTTGATACCCATGTGTTGCAAGCATTATTATATGTTTTACAAAACTAAAAGTTCCCACTAAAAATAAAGAAAATCACAACACCGATGGGGATCAAAGAAAGAAAAATAGTGTATATTAGTGTTGGCTGGGTATTGAATTTTTTTCATAATCATCAAGTAGGTTATTTTAAAGATTAACTAATTAAATAATTATTGATATCTGGTTATGGAGAACCATCTTTGAAAACTAATGATTCTCACATTCGTGAGAACTTTTTTCGTGAGAACTCCATGAATTTATGTATTTAATTTTTTTTTGAAACCCTTGCAAATTCTCTAACATATTATATATCTAACATATTATATATATATATATATCCAAAATAACTGGGTTGATTCTTAAATGATGTTTCCTAAACTAGAATCGCCGATTCTCACCAAAAATAAAATAAAAATGAGAACTGCCAAACACTGGTACAGACCATGGTTAACAAAAAGCACACTATACAATTGCATATATCCTGCAAAGATACTCAACTCATCAGTGCTTATCTGAGAAGCCTGAAACAAAGAGGCTCATCTTAACTTGTGGAGACCTCATAGGGGTTGAATTCAACCATTTGCCAGAAAAAACTTTCCAACAAGTCTAGGTAGTAGTAGGCAAAAAAAGACTAAAAGACTATGGAGCTTTTGAAGGAAAAAAGCCAAAGAAAAAGCATACTAAGCTATTTGTGCCAAGTAACTTGTGCATTACTATTCTTATACACCATATGCATATATGACTTGTGAAGTGTAAAACAATTTTTCTAGAGTCCCCAGTTTTTTTTCCCCAACTAGGTACAGCTAAACCCTAATATGACCATTTATTATTATTATTATTCTTGAAAGCATAATAGGAATCAGTGAGCAATATTCTAAACCCTAAACCCTAAAAGCTAAACCCTAAAAAGCTGCCCCCCCCACATAATATTTACCCAAATAGGCTAGTGTACCTTAGTACTTACCAATCACACCAATTAATCTTCACCCCATCACCTGAAGAATACTCAATAATGCTTTCCATTAACCATGGTTGGAACTTGTGCCCTCTCCATTAAGCATGGTTGGAACTTGTGTCCTTCAGTAGCCAGTTGCATTACCCAACCCTTGGGGGAATTCTAACCCAGGGTAAGAAAAAGTAACCATGCAGCACTATTTTAGGGTTTTGGGTCCCCCACCCTATTTAAAGCTCAGTCCTATTTCAGTTCTTCCCTTGTTGTTCGGGTGTGGATATCAAATCAATTCCTGGCCGGGTATATCAATGGAACCTGGGTATATAACCTGAACCTGGTCCTGTTATAAGAAACTGACCAGACTGGTGGTTAACTTTGCTGTAATATTCATAGCACATAATTTTTGAATAGAGAAGTTCATATGTTGAGACCCGTGTTGTGTGGGTATAGTTTTTACTTGAATATATTTGTCAGGTATAAATAGGGTATATTATTTATTTTAATTTATCTTTTGAAAATCAACGTATCTTAATGAAGTGCATATTCAAGAGTATATAAATTTAAAAACTTATAATTTATCCATAACCTTGAAGATGTGTAAAAAATATTCATGCCTAAAATTAAATATGTTTTGGCATTTGGGTAAAAACATTCGAGTAAGTGTATCCTAAACCCTAATCTTTGTTAGTTTTATTAATTAGATGAATGTCTATCAAGTTCTTTGTTCTTGAGTTTTTTTTTTGGGTAACAAGCCAATTTGATTGGCCTAGCACAAAAAGTAGGCATATTTTTTCTAATCCTAAACCCTAACCAGCCAATTTCTTAATAGAGAGCCAAGAATGGTTGAGAATTTTAGTAACCCATTTTCATCAACAAATGCTACAAAATATCAAAAGAAAATTGAAGAAGGTTTAGAAAACTAGCATTCCATATTTCTAATGGCTTCTAATTATTCAATTGGAATCATGATTGGGAAGCTTAAAAAATAATTTTTTCACTATTAAAAAATGTGAGTGTAAGTCACTATTCCCTAGTCACTAAACCATTACTTTCCAACTAGTCCCCATTTATTAAGATCAATGAATTCAATCAAAATCTAATGAAATCACTTGGTGTATTGGAACACCTTTTGTTGTGGTGTTCATTTGTAAGTGTTGTTGGTTATCGTTTGTGTTGATGACAATCAACATTGAACTTTGCTAAATGCATTTTTAAAACTGGGGAAAGGAAGCCAGATTCTATCAAAAAAACTATCTAGAAGGCTTAAGAGATTCTATCTAGTCATAAGAATGCTTGGTGCAAATGACTCTCAACAAATTCCTTGGTCTTCAACCTTCTCAGTCACTAAACCATTACTTTCTAACTAGTCCCCGTTTATTAAGATCAATGAATTCAATTAAAATCTAATGAAATCACTTGGTGTATTGGAACACCTTTTGTTGTGGTGTTCATTTGTAAGTGTTGTTGGTTATCGTTTGTGTTGATGACAATCAACATTGAACTTTGCTAAATGCATTTAAAAAACTTAGATTGAAATTCAAAAAGTTCATTGTTATTTCCTTGGTTTTTATGTTTTTACATTTTCCATTTCTTTTCCTTTTATAACTATAGACTACTATTCAATTGCAATGTACCATCCCATTAAAAAAGAAAAACATCATCGTGAATTACTACACCGATATTTGTATTGGTTGGTATCAAAATTCAAAAAATCACAAATATTGTTATTAGTGAGTGTAACACCTATAGTCAAAATATTTATATCAACCTAGTTTTTAGTTTTTTTTTCAACCTACTAGGATCCAAGCTGGTACTAGATCCCTCAGCAATATTTAGATACACAAAAACCCTCATTAGTCTATTTACAATACAATTAACACCCAAGCACTAGATTACAGAATACGAGGTTCTAAATAATTTCTCAAAAATGAGTTTTCTGAGAGAATTAGAACATAAAGAGTCTTATTTAGAGTTGGACATGAGTTGTTATTAGAAAGAGGAACAGACCCCTTGAGGTTATCAAGGTGGTGCTTAGGATTCATAATCATAATTCTCAAAAATCAAAGACCTATTTAGCTACTGTCCGTCCGGATTAAGGGGAAGCTTCACGACATCTTCGATATATTTAGCTACTGTCTGTCCGGATTCAGGGGAAGCTTCATTCTTCCTTTACAATATATAATAATATAACCACCGTTTAAAAATAATAATTAAAAGCTTCAAAATATTGACCAAAAATCACTCCCACCCCGATCAACTTTTTAGGTTGTCCCAAGTAATTAGATCCCTAACTAAAGGTCAAGTCCAACCAATTTGGTTCACTTTTCAAGTGTATTTTTGTCTTGCCCTGATGTTTGTGGGTTAAACCGGGAGGGATAAAAAAGAACATAACCGGTTCCTCTGTAGAAATCGGTGACATGGCATCACCCCATTGGTGGAGAGAGAGGTCACAGGTTCCAACCCATATCCGTTGCGTGCTGGGTCGGCTTGCCAGTTGGGCGCAGGAGGGTTTATGACGACAGTGACAACGGCATTCATCCCCAGAGACAACGGCATTCATCCCAGATGTTGACGTAGTCATCGGTTATGGGCGAAGTGAAATCCCGTCCATCCATCGAGTCACCGGTTATGTCCTTGTAACACCGGTTATGTCCCCGTAAGTAACACACGGCCTGCTCTTGCCGGTTACATAAGTCCATAATTGTCCATCCCTTCGAGGAACTCATCTAGAAATGCCAAATTTAGACCAACCAAGGGTTAAGATTACTAAACACCTGGTAAGCTAATTTAAAGGAAAAAGAATTTCAAGTTCTGAATTTTTTATGGTTTTTAGGAAATTTGCAATTTTTTAAAGAACCGGTCAAGAACCTACAGTTATATGGGCAGTTATTTTTTCAATTTCTTTGAGGACTGTGGGTTATATATATATATATATATCAGAAATCACTTCTTTTATTTTTTTTGGGAACCGTGGATATGAATCCTAAGAGTCACGCTGATAACCGTGGGGTGGATTTGTTCCTGTTTCCAATAGCAGGAAAAGAATTCTCAAAGTCTTTTTAGCCGTGGGGTTTTGAGAAGAGAACCGGCAGTTATATAGGCAGTTTTTTAGAAAATTTCAAGCCCAGAATAGAGAACCATGGTTATGTACCAGGAACCAGCTCCTTGATTGTCTTGAGAACCACCTAAGAACCGTCATGGTAGTAGGCTGGCCAACAGCGATTCAAACCTGACTCCCAAAATGTTTTTACCCCACTGGGGTGAAAAAAGGACCCGAAGTAATATAGCAGTATTTAAAAAAATAAAATTAATATCGAAATTTTGCTGAAATTCAACAAATTGTTTTTGGGAAAATTAGGTAGGTTTACTCTAGAATTGTTTTTCCCAATTTTTCGTGGGGGAAAAAAAAAAATCTCCTGAAAAAAAAAAACTGTCATATATTAGGTCATTATTTAATTCATTAAGTTTTTATGAGAACCGGGGTTATATCTCAGAACCCAGCCAGCTCCATGACGTGGCTGGAGAACCCGGTTCAGGAATATTGAGAACCGGATTGATAACCGGAGGGTGGGTGTCTCATCCAGACCGTTTCAAATAACCGCCCAGTAGTGGTTAAAACAGGAATCCCAAAAATTCTGACCCCTGGGGAGGGAAGAAGGGTGAGGGGGGGAGGGGGGGACCAAAGGGGGAAAGGGGAGAGAGAGAGAAAGAGAGAGAGAGAGAGAGAGAGAAAGAGCATCTGGGGAGCGTTTGTGGCTTTGTGACGCTTGCTTTACTTTGTTTGGCCCTTCTTTCTTCTTCACCTTTGGCTCAACACCTTTTTGGCTCCAAAGGGATATATGTTCCTTTGTTTTCTAGTGTCATGTCCATGTGTTGTTGTTGCCCTTTGCAAAACACCAGCGGCTGCCCTGCCTCCCTGCCTGCCTGCAACGCTAGTTTTCTAGCCTCATCCGCTCATCTTCTCCATTCTCGCGCCCTCCGCACTAGTCTCGAGAGTCTCTAGCCTGGGACTAGTCGTCGTCGTCGTCGTCGTTGTCGTCCCAGAAGCAGCCGTTTTCCAGATCTCCATACCACCTGTGCTGCTGCGTGGTGAAGAAACAAGTCCCAGATCAGCTTCCAGACTGTGTCGAGAGAGAGAGAGAGAGCTGGTCGAGACAGAGGTAGAGAGGTCCCGAGTGGGGGGTCGAGAGAGAGCGGGGCTAGAGAGAGAGAGAGAGAGAGAGAGAGAGAGAGAGAAAGAGAGAGAGGTGTCGAGAGAGATTTGGGAAGGCTGGGGGTAGAGGGGGGTGGAGGGTGTAGCTGGTATGTGGATCTATAAAACATCGGGTGCAAATATGCGTAAACTGTGTAGGGGGAAGTGTTCGCGGCATTCAAGCGTGCGGATGATAATCTTGATCATTTAGTGTGGTGGTTATGATCATCTAGCGGGAAGAATATTTTATGGTTGTTGTTGTTGTATCGACTATCGACGTCGTGGGTTGCAAGTTGCAGCAGCTGCAGCAGCAAGAAGAAGAGGAAGAAGAAGAAGAAGAAGAAGTTTCAAGGTGGCCAGACTTGTGGAAGACGATGTTGTTGTTGGACTAGTTTTTTATTCATGAGTGACAGTTGGAGCGAGGATCGGCCTAGCCCCGTGCGTGTACATGAGTGGGCCCCCGCTGCCGGCGGAGCTGCTGCTGCTGCTGCTGCTGCTGGGTTCAACAAGATCATGCAAAGCGCGGCAGGGGCACAGTACCATCATGGTGTTTCGGATCCGGGCGCGCCGGCTCAGTTCGTGCTGGGGCGACCGCTTCCGCATAACATCTTCGGTCTCAGCTCGGCGCATCATGATCATCATCATGTGAGTATGTCGTTGCAGTCTCCCGGCGCGGTTAGCCATGGTGGCGCAGGAGCTGCTGCAGCTCATGTGCAGCAGCAGGTCGCGCCTCATCACCAACACCAGCAGCAGAACCAGCACCACCATGCACAGCTTCAGCACCATTCGCAACAGCACCAGCATCACCAGCTTTCAGCGCACCCGGGAAGTCTGCACTCGCACAATCTCGGACCGGCTCAACAATCTCCTTCGCCCCCTGCACCCACTGTGAACTTTCCTCCTCATCCAGGCCAACACTCGCAGCAGCACCAGCAACAACACCAGACTCATCACCAAACTGCACAAGTTCACCAGCAGGCTCCTCAACACCACCAACAACAGCAGAATGCGCAGCAACAAATGGTACAACAGTTAGGGCTGGGAAGCGGTCCTGATTCTCCCGATGCTCCATCGCCGGCAAGCTACAACAACAAACAGATCCCTCAGCCTCTTGCTGCTCGCGACGTTGTGGATGACGAGGATATAGAGGACGATGGAAGGGGTACGAGTGGGAATCGCTGGCCGCGACAGGAGACTCTTGCTCTCATCAAGATTCGCTCGGAGATGGACGCCAACTTCCGCGATTCTGGTCTCAAGGGACCTCTTTGGGAAGATGTGTCGCGGTAAGTGATGATTATGCCTGATTGCACCACCTTCTCCTTCGTACTTGTTCAAGACCGCAGTTTCGTTTGTGTTCTTGCAGAAGGCTTGCAGGCAGATTTCCATCGATGTGCATATCTAGAATTTTACGCTTGCTGCAGTTGATAAGCAGAGCTGGTAATTGAGTTCTGCAGGAAGCTTGCAGATCTTGGGTACCAGAGAAGCGCAAAGAAATGTAAGGAGAAGTTCGAGAACATACATAAGTATTACAAGAAAACCAAGGATGGTAAAGCTGGAAGGCAAGATGGGAAGAGTTATCGCTTCTTCAGTGAGCTTGAAGCTCTGTATGCTGGTCAGCAACGGCAGCAGCAGCAGCAGCATATCAGCAGCGCGACAGCGCCCCAGGCACCTCCACATGACAGTGTAACATCTTCAGATCATCCTACAGCAGGGAATGCTGCAACTACAACGACGTTGCAGCAGTTTGCGAGAACCGGCAATACGGTGATGAATGCAGGAGGAGGAGGCTTAGTCGATGGTCTTGAGAGGCAGGGAAGGATTGTTGCGCAAAGGGCTGCTGCTGCTGCTGCATTGGAGAGGACAGCGGAACTTAGTGCAAGTGGTGTGACACTTACAGATTCTTCTGAGGACGACTACGACGTACCTGCTGCTGCAGGAGGCCTGCAGCAGCAAGGAGAGAATCATCACGATTTGAGCAAAAAGAAGAGGAAGCGGTTAGATCATCATGGAAAATTGTTGAGTTCCAGTTCTTCGAAGAAGCTTATGTCCTTGGAGTCGCTAGTGAAGAAGCTGGTGGACAAGCAAGAAGCTATGCAGCGGAAGTTCCTGGAAGCTATGGAGAGGCGTGAACAAGATAGGATGGTGAGAGAGGAAGCTTTCAAAAGACAAGAAATGGCAAGAATGACACGCGACCATGAACTTCGCGCCCAGGAGCAAGCCCTCACCGCCTCCAGGGATGCTGCTTTGGTTGCCTTCCTACAGAAAGTGACTGGACAAACCTTGCAACTCCCGCAGATGCCTCCTCCTCAGGAGATCACTGCAGTACCTAAGCCGGTGCAGGCAACGATGACGACGCCGCCGCCGCCTGCTGCTACTGTTGCCAGCAGTACTGGACTCGATCAAACTCTGAATCACCACCACCACCAGTCGAGTACCCTAGTGCATGAGGCCGATATTCATGAAGATCAGCAGCAGGCAGATCAAAAGGATGGGTCTGGCAGCAGCTTGGATCCCAAGAGATGGCCCAAGCCTGAAGTGAACGATCTGATCCGCTTGCGAAGTAGTATGGAGACGAGGTTTCAGGAAGCTGGTCCCAAGGGTCCGCTGTGGGAAGAGATCAGTGGGGATATGTCTCGCCTGGGATACAACCGCAATGCTAAGAGATGTAAAGAGAAATGGGAGAACATCAACAAGTACTTCAGGAAGACGAAGGAGAGCAACAAGAAACGCCCTGAGAACGCCAAAACATGCCCATACTTCCATCAATTAGATACCTTGTATCGTCAGGGCGTTCTTAGTACCCCGTCCACCACCAAGGGCAACAAACTTGCAGCAGCAGCAGCAGCAGCAGCTGACCAGACTACAATTAGTGAGCATGACTCCGATGCAGGTCATGAGCTGCTGGACCATCATCCCATTACGGCAAGTCTCGCTGCGGAGCATGACATCAACGCGCAGCAATCGGATGCAGATGATCAGGCCCAAAATTTGAGCATGTTGCCAGCAGCTGCTGCTCCTGCATCCGATCAAGGTGGCATCGATACTGCAATTACTGGCCGCAAGGATGGCAGTGTCAGTGCTGCCGCCGATCAAGCTGTCCAATTCTTCTCCAGCCCCGACAATGGCAGTAGCGCTGACCAACCTCACACTTCCAAGAAGGTACATTAAAAAGCGCTTTATTGCCAAGGATTTCTGCAACTAAGGGTCTCTTTCCATTAGGCTGCTGTGATCACGGTTATACAGTGTGCTAGTGCCAAGCCATTGTCATAAGGCCTTGTTTTTCTTGCTGCAGTAATAGTTCCTTTCCATTGGAGGGTTGCAAGTGCTTTGAAAATATATGTAATTAATCATGTTAGGAACTGTACGAAAACATACATATTCTCACCAAAAAACAAAGACAGATGTCGATGTATAATGAGGCACAATTTGACTCCTGTCTCTCAATTGATCAATTCTTGACCTGTAGAAGAGCTGTGAGATGACTGTGAGCACAACTAGTAGAGCAACCATAATCGAAAGCTACTGTGATCACAGCAGCCTAATGGAGAGATGTCCTAAGCAGACATGATTTCCTGCAATTGATGGTCTTTTAGCTAGCTCGCACAGCTGGGATGATTCTCTACATATATGTCTCTTGATTGCTCATCCGTGACTCGTATATTGCTTACCTATTGGTGGGTATTTCATGGTCGTCTTCTCAGAGCGGAATGCAGATTACACCGAGATGACTTCTGGTGGTAGTGGTGGTGGTTGAAAATTTGGTTTCGGATCGCGTGTGCACTCAGATCCTGTCCAGATGAAGTTTGATCGCTGCTTGCTGCTGCGGCCTGAGTACACTGGTGTCCAACTCAACCGAATTTTTAAAACTGGGTCTCGATGATCCAGACGGTAATTCATAGTACTAGATCATCATGCGGATCCTGCAAGAAGCACCTTGGCCGGATCAGATTCTGCTGGATTTTCGAGCAGTTAATTCATCAGTGATCCAGTGAGAGGTTTCGACGCCCATTCAAAGAGATCGAGCCTTGCTTGCATGGGGAAGCTAGAGAGCTGACCCATCAAAAGTGTGTGTGAGTGTGTGTATGTCTCATGTGCGTGTGAGTTTGTGAGGCGGGAGGTTGTAGTGCTTGGACTAATTTATGCGAGTTTACCTGAGGGACCTACGAGAGCTGGTACTAGATCAATAAGTCCTCTGCAGTAATGCACTTGCATAGCAGTTGAGACTGACATGACGCGTCATGATGTATAACCCTGCTTTCACCTGTTGGCCTTAGAACTGTAGAGATTTATGAGAGCGATCTTTTGTGAATGTTTAGGAAAAATGTTCAGGAATTTCTGGAAGGACGTTAATCCTGCGTGCACCATGTAACTAACACTGCAAGTCGCGTATAGGTAGTGCAGGAGCTGTTACTACTGATCACGTCGTACTATACAGTTACGTCCGCATGAGGTGAAGAATGTCAGTAGTACACTCGTGTCTCAGTTTTACAGAATTGTCACTCATCATGTGCTCGATCCAGAATTGTTTACTAGGGTAATTTGAGAATTAGATCATGCGAGCTGCATCATATTCTGTCAAAAATAATAAGCCTGGAATTGATTTCTGGCAATGTAATTCGATATATTGTACTTGAGCGGGAATTCTCGAGCGCCGCGCGTGTCTTTATGTATAGAGCCTCATGCAGTTGGTCATACAAAGACTTCAATGTCTAACATCACAAGGGACCCTTTGTACGTTCCCCTGATTAAAGAAAGAGCTGAAAAATTTGCAGGAATCCCCTTGGTACCATAGAACTTCTTCTCCTGGCACAGGAAGGACTCAATTGACACGAGCTCATGTTGAAGAATACCTTTAGCAGCATTACACTCAAGATCAGGCACTCAAGATAAGATTGCATCTCGCAGATTGGCCACGATTGAATCATAATCCGATTGTTCGAAATGCGGAGGAGACGTTTGAAAGAAGTTATGTAAGCATTCGTCGATTCATGAAGACAAGATTGGTAGAGCTGATCAGTTCTAGGCATATATATATGAACTGATCTAGATCTGGATCCATGATCCTTTCCAGTAAAATCTGGATCTAGAACATGAATGAGAATGAATTCCTCAAAATGTGGGACCAAATGAAAACTGTAGATGTCATAGTTTTTTCGTAGTCTCTCGATCTCTTTCTCTCTCCCTCCTGGGGACGCCCTTACTCGGTACTGAGACGCAGCATTGAACACTGCAATAGACTGTACAAAGTACCATGTTTTGCTCTAGGTCTTTGGAAGCTTGATCAAAGTACCATGTTTTGCTCTAGGTCTTTGGAAGCTTGATCATGATAAAACTCCAGAGCTTAGAACAACTATGGTCATCATCAGGTGTTTTCTTTTTCCAATTTTGTGAGGTAGGTGGACTGGCTATATCGTCCACAAGAGGACTTTAGCCAAAATTGGCTATAGAGGTCAGAGAGAAAAGTAGAATTTTTTTGAAACCCTCCTATGTATTGGCTACATGCAAGAACCCAGTGTAGCCTAAAAATGGACAAATTAGACTTCTTTTTTCCTCAGAATATGGCGAATTTGGGCCATTTTATCAAACAAATCCATTGTACAAGTTGCAGGTTCCCCCCCACCTTTTTTTTGGGTCACCAAGTGGCGAAATTTTACTCCAGAAAAGAACCCTCGTCACCACATTATTTTACTAAGAGGGGCCCAAGTTAGTTACATTTCTACAAAAGTTACAAAAAATTCAACACCTCATGTACCTTTGGTCTAAAAGTTTTGAAACCACCTCCATCAAGCCCTACTAGTCAAGGGCTTTGCAAGAGTATCAAGAGCATGCCTCAATTTCTTTGAAATTGTTAGTTTTCATTTATTGAACTTTTCATTGACAAAATACTTCAATATTCAGTAACTCTTACACCATTATGAAACCACCTTGTTGTGCACCCTTACTTACTCATCAAGGGGTTTCCAATGGTATCAAAAGCATGGCAAGTTGGATTATGGTTTGTGAGATCTTGACATTACAAAGCAATTTAACAAACTAACTGACTTAATTGAGGGAAATAGCTAGCCCTTGTTGATAGATCTAGGATCAAATTCACAATGTTTTTTTTTTTCAATTGTGTGATGATCATCCTTAAGACAACTTAGCTGAATTCAACTATAAACAAAATATGAAAATAAAAGTAAGTTAAGCATTGTGACTTCTATATTGGTCTTGAGCAACATTCTCAAACTTTTTCCTTATTCATTCATTGTTCACATAAATATTCAAATTTTTATTTATCCAATTAAATTTTCAAATAGTACAGCACTTGGAGATTGTATTTATAAAAACATTTAAATAAATTATTTTATTTTTTCCTTTATTTTTTTGAAATTTGACAACTCTGACATATTTAAGGCATAATGTTCTTCATGATACCACCCAAAGATATTTTTGGTTTTTTACATTTTTAAATGATTGAAAAAACTGCAACACTAAAGAGAGAAATTTCCTGTTGTGGTATCCAAATTTGTTTTTTGCATAAACCATAGACCCAACACAACAGGAATGAATCTTCAAGAATTAAAAAAATGGAGTGATTCCAAACTTAAAATTTGATGAATGATCCAGCAATTATTAGAGAAACAGGACTAGGGTTGTTAGTGTTTGAAGCACTTAATTACAGACTTGGTAATTGCAGGGGTGGCTAATTCAGCCCCAC
>Ga0209611_10002464_pt1 | contig 32548 bp, 18 predicted proteins | sample S1TSphgellanicum_3_FD_187693 | JGI IMG/M metagenome (GOLD analysis project Ga0209611, IMG submission 187693) | Host-associated microbial communities from peat moss isolated from Minnesota, USA - S1T2_Fc - Sphagnum magellanicum MG (SPAdes) (version 2) | ecosystem: Host-associated > Plants > Peat... | reverse complement strand
CCCCCAACCCTAATATTGTTGTGTATTGTATTGCACAAACATAATCATTCCTTGATATGATTTAGAAAAGCTGAATATGTTCTATGTTGTCTTATAAGTTGCCATTTACTTGTTTTGATTCTCACAAGTACACAAAAAGGAATCACTGTCAACAAAAGTTTTCTCAATGGTATTGATATTGTAATCACAATATTATATACGTAAGCAATGAGCATTCCAAAATCTTTCCTTTCTTGATTGTATACTACTTTTAGGGTGGCATTATGATTGATGGTTGGGTTGCAAACTTGGAAAAGAATCATTGCATGCACAATTGAAAATAAGCACATAATGTATAAAATATGTGTTTCTATGACACATGGAAATACTTACATAAAAAAATGCATATTAGGAACTATGCATATAAGCTTATAAATTAAAAGCATTGTCAAGTATTCATATATATTGTAATTATGGGGGTATTTTAAGATGCAATGCTTCAATTTGGCCTCACTATATTATCCGTTCTTTGAATTTCAGAATGGAGACTATTTTAAGAATCATGACCTTGGGTTTTTTCAAGGGGCCTACCTCATATTTGCAAAACAACTACAATAAACTTGATACTATTATTGTCATTGACTCTTGGTATTAAACTCACTTATTATCTTGTTACAATTTTGAAAATGTTTACATATGGGCTTATAAGGGAACCCATAAAGTTATTGTACAATTGGTGGAACCATAGTCTATTTGGACATTCATGATCTTATGTAAAAATACATTGATTCCTCATGATTGCTCAAGTGTAACATTAGTTGTATTCAATTTTTCTTGACCTCACATGTGAATTTTTCCTTTTGAAGGGTTCACATTTATATGCGAGGTAAAGGGAAAGATGGGTTTTTTCGTTTTGCAATTTTTCGAGCATTTCGAGCGTTGTTAGCTTTACACAACTTTGCATTTTTCACAAATGTCATTGTAAGGGAATTACCAACAATTTTTTGGATCTAAAAGTAATTATATAAAGCTCATGACTTATTTTCAATATTGATAAATGTTTAATGTAACAAAGGCTAAGTTATCATATTCAATAATAATTAAGGTATGTGTTGCAAATTGCATACATGTGAAAAATATAATTTCCATATACGAATTTTGTATTCAATTATAAAAATATGTCTTTCAATCCAATCAAGGACCTTTTCCTTATACTAATTTATTGTGCTTTTTGAGATACATAGTTAACATGTACACTTATCAATATGGGAATCATGGCCAATGATTAACATATTAGACAATTATTCTTGCTAAATTTTTTTTATAGGCCATTATGGATGCAATACAAGGGGCTTTTGTTCCTCTTAGCAATGTCTTTTTTTTTATTGGTATTGTCCTTGCATTCTATGCACTTATGGGTATCCAATTTTTCGGTGGTCTTATGAAAGGGAGGTGCGTATTTGATTTTTCGAAATAATTTAATTTTTCAACATTACTAAGATCCATATTTAAAATCTATTTCACATGTATTTAAATTTGACAATCATTTTTTTGATATATAAGCTCGTGTTTTAAATTCATAAATATTTAGGTGTTGATTATATATCTTGTGAAATCATGCATAAAATTACAAAATATGTTCCATGCTATAATTTGAAACATTTCCTCTATTGAATATATTAAAATGAGGTTTATTTTTTATGACATAATATAATAAATTTGTATTATCGCAGCTGATTTTGGTTTTTTGTGAAGGTGTGCACGAATTACAGATAATCAACCATCATACCTTAATGAATTTTGTGGTGTCCATGGTGTTGAAAAGACTTGTGATAAGAATTATACTGGAGACCTTTTTTTTTCACCAGGACTTCAATCTTGCAATTTGGTAATTTACTTTATGTTAAAAATATTTTTAATTTGTTTGCTAAGAATGGAATTAAGATTTACTTCCATTATATGACAAGTAACAAAATCTTACACATTAAGGCATCTTTTATGGGTTTAGAAACAAATATATAAATTTGTTTCACTAATAATTATGAGGTTGAATTATGGGAGTGAAAATTTTAAAATTTGAAATAAAAACATCTCTTTGTGTGTATGATCATGTTTGTTTAATTCACATAAGGTGCATTCTAATTAGGGTACATACAAAGAGCTATGAAATTAAGTACTTTTGTCTCAAAAGAACTTGGTAAAGGTGACGTTATAAGGTAATAATGTTAAATGATTGAACCACTTCCCAAAGTAAGCAACATTTCAAGTTTCAATCATGCTTGTTCTAGTTATCGCCAAAAACTTCTATTCATTACATATTGACCTTGTATTTTAATTTGGAAACAACTTTTAGTTGTATTTTTAGGTACATATTTTAGCTCCAAAGACAAAAAATTTCAATCAATGTTTTTATCATAATTTGTAGTCAAAAGCCTCATCAAGAATCACCATACCTAAGTTCTTCAAATTTTGCTAGGTTTTCAAATTTTGTATGACTCTTATGTATGTAGAATTTATATGCACTAATGATGTATCTATATGATTATTGCAGACTTTTGGTAACCCTAATTGGGGAGCAACAAATTTTGATAACCTTCCATATGCTATGTTGACTATTTTTCAGGTTTGTTCACATGCATCTTGTATTGAACAACATTATGTGCTCCCAACATTTTTACACATGATATCAATTTCTTGCAAATATGGACTTCACATATATTTGCATTGTCCAAATATCATTTAGAAAAATTACATGAGATCTAAAAAATAAAATAAACATTGTTATATTTATGTTTACCAACCTTATATACTTCAATACCTTGAAAACATTTAAAGAAGGCCAATACTAAATGCCCATATTTGATATATCTATAAAAAACCATCTCAATATGTATTAATTAAAAATTGAAAAATTGTAAAAGTACTTTTTCTTATGATTCACCTAGGTTTGGGCATATTGATCAAAAATAATTTCAAACAATCTTCAACTACAAATAACATGAAGCTAACCTTCAAAAACATATTATTTTGATAAAAAAAGTAATGTCATGAATCAATATAAGCTAAACTTTTGGGTTGTGGTAAACATGTGGGTTACTTTGCAAAAATAATGGATGATTTATAACAAGGAATAAAATTGGAAAAACCTTCAAATGTCAAAAGTATTCATACTTAGGTTACAAACATGGAATCAACCCTAATATTTTCTTGAAGCCATTATCATCTTGCATCAAAGTATACATTTGGTTGGTAATTTAGTAGAAATAAACATTGAGGAGTCTTACTTTGATATGGGTTTCAACTTTATAACAAAGGTCAATGTTGAAACATGCAAATAATGTTCTTCACATGAAAAGTGAATTAATAACATTGGAATAATAATTATCTCCTTGTATAATTGGGTAATTGATGTATTATTTGTTGAATTGTAAAAACAGATAATTTCTCTTGAAGGTTGGTCTTTGAACATGTATAGTGTTGCTGATGCTGGAGGCAATCTTGCACGTATTTATCTACATTTAAACTTCTATTTAATGCCATTGTATATACATATTATTGGAAATGATAATGTTTAATGTTATGGTTAATCCATAAAAAAAAATTATTGTTGAAATAAAATCTCAATAACTTGTTATTTCACTTTTATAAATCCCCATAAGAACTTACTAAATATTGATTTCATTGGTGTTGGTTTTTTCAAATTTGCATTTGTCTAAAGTTGCTATGCAAACTTTGCCATGCAAATCAATTTAATGGACCAATTATGTAGAATTACATGGTTTTGCAATTCCACATTCACATATTCAAGGAAAAGAACAATAATTAAAAGAACCATGTCAATAGTGATATTATTGCTTATATATTATATAGTTATTAAATGCAACTTTTGACATCAATTACAAGTAGTAATTTGAAACCATTGTTAACATCATGAAATTAATCTTCCCATAAACCTTGAATAAGATTAATTGTGATGGTTTCAAGATTAAAAGGTTCCAAATTTGATGTATCATATGATAACAATTTAACTTGTGTGCTACATGATTTATTTCACTTCATGATTACAATGTTGAAATCATTATGTGAAGTTGGTTTCTATATACAAGTGGATATTTAAGTGGATTGATAATGCAAAGAATGAAATCTCACTTTCTAATAATTCATTGAAATTTGTTGTTTTACATTTTAGGAATATATTTTATTCTTTTGGTCATCATTGGAACTTACTTTTCAGTAAATATATGTGTTGCTGCAATTAGTGGTGTGTTCCTTCGAGTGCGACATGAACACCAGGTACATCATACATTGTGTAGTTTTTACATTAACAACAATATTGTTAAAAAAACATGATACATACACAAATTTTTACAAGTATTTCTTAAAGTACTTGTGGTGATGTAGCTTGTTACTTCAAATTTTAATCACATTATTATATAAATTGGATTTGATCATATGTTGTTCAACAATGTTGCATTCCCAACCATCACTTTTTTTCCAATTCAAACAATGACATCATCTCCCTTTTGGTGAATTTTTATTAACATTGTGAAATATATAGTTATATGCACATAATGCAACAAATTATTATACTATTTTATTTGTTTTAGTAAGTAGTATAATAATCTTTTCCTTGTCCAAACTTTCAATTTAATGTTATGGTTATACTCCCACCCTTGGATAGGCATGTTTAAACAACAATCCATATGATAATTAGATAGACTTGAATATTTCAATACATTACAAGTTCAATATAACATTACATGATATTGGATATTACTTTTGGTAATTCTATTCTTCCGGAGGGATAACTACAGACATAGGGACCAAATGAAGGGCATTTTCAAATGAAATGACTTTAAACACCAAATCATTGTCTTACACAACTTTTTGTATTTTGAAAACAAACTATGAAAAATGAAAGAAAATGAAACATTAATAACTAATTTTGAAAGTCCACATGTAATGAAAAATCTAGAATATAATTGTACAACATTTGGGTTGTAGATCCTCTTGAAAAGTCAAAAGCGTGTAAAGAAATTTTCCTTCCATAATGCCATTATATTGGCCAACCTTCTCAAGGAAGTTATCCATAGTGATGACACTAAGCCAACAATGTTACAATCCTTAAAAGGCCAATTTTTTTCTTATAAACAACATATGCTAGGTATTGTGAAACGAAATACCATGAGGTTCAAAAAATCATTTGGAGGTTTCACTTTCCTCCAAAAAAATGCTAGCAATGCAATGTCCTTTGGCTTACAAGAGGACGATGATGAAGAAAATGAATACAATTTATCTTATAAACAAACAACAAAAAATGAAAAGAAAAATTTTACTCAATATTTAAATCGAATCCAAACCTTTCAACCAAATGCAATTCAAAAAAGACATGTTGTAACACAAAAATTGAAGAACACAATTCAAGGCATTGTCAAAAGTCCACTTTTTAGATATTATGAACTAGCTTCTATTAGCATAAATTTTGTTATTTTTTGCAACTATAAGGCAGAAATGTCAACAAGTCTATTGTTGAAACTTTGTATCCTAAAATTACATTCAACTTTTGTAATGACATAATTTTGTTTTTTTGTTTTGAGCACAACTTAATATAAAAAATATTTTTTATTTTATTGTTTATGAGTCATTTTTTCAAATATAAAAGGTTATGTTTGAAAACTTATCCAATAGGTAGATGTCTTGGAATTTATCATGCTGATAACATTTTGCTTGGAGATGACATTACGAATTATGGCTCATGGATCAAAAGCTTATTGGAGTGATAGTAAGTGTCTCTTAATTAAATTTTGCATAACATTAAGGTTTGAGCTCATAAATCATAATTTAAAATTTGGTAAGTTCATGTCCAAATATAATGAAAGATGTTGATCTTCATTTAATTAATAAAATTTTTAATTAACTCACACAAATGTAATTTGCATATGTGTAGTAATGAATGCATGGGCCTTCATGGAACTAGTGGTTACATGATTGTAAAGTTAAATTAATAGACATTTTCAAACAAAATCATATGAAAGTTATTATATTTGTTGTATAATGGATATTTATGATTTGGAACAGTTATGAATGTATTGGATGTCATTGTGGTGGTGATATCATTTTGCGGATTAATTTCAAGGAAATTTCCAAACATTTCAGTTGTGAGATTGTTGAGATGGTTTCATCATCCTGGGATGAAAATTTCTCCATTGGATACACCGCTACCATTGGTGAGCGATATAAAATATCAACCAATTTGGGTGTATATACATAGAAGACTTTGAAGTTTGGCACCACTAAGGTAGATGTTAAACTAATTTGTTTCCTAAAGTTAAAGGTTGGGCAACCCATTCACAACACATAATACAATTTGAATAATAAATCATGCTTTTTGCTAATAAATAGTGTCAATTAATGTGAAGTGTGGATCCAAACATATGAATTTATGCATTCAACTCCATTTTATTGCTCAAATGTGCTATCTAAAAATATAACATCAATTGAAGAAAAAATTTCTTTTCCATTCTAGCATCTATAGCTAGTGTGACCAATTGAATTTTCATTCCTTCAAGAGGTGAAATCATATGGTTGCAAGTTGCAACCAATGTTTTCTTTTTTCAGATTTGTGAAATAGGTGGGTCAATGATCATGCATAAGAAGAATTAGCTAAATTTTGCTAAAGGTTCAAGGGGGAAGTAGAAAAATTTCAAATTCCTTATATAATTTGGCCATATTTATTCTTTAAGTATGGCTACTTGGGCCCATTTTTTCCAATTTTTTTTTTACTTTTGTCAAAATAAAAATTTCCCCTTACCATGGTGCAAAAATTCACCAAAAAAAGGAACATTAGTTGCAACATAATCAATTTAGTTTAGTTACCAATCCCAATATGTTATTCAACCAACATTTATAATCACACGAATATAATTTGGTCACTTATATTTCTTGGTAAACTAATACACCCCATTTTTTCATGTTATACATGAATATTTAAAATTACGTTAGACTTATGAAAACATTAACAAAGGTTTGAAATTTGCTAGTACATTGTGAATGCATGTCTCTTCATGCTAATTTTTCACCTCCTTTTCAAAGAAGACCACCTTTGGCTAATTATAGTAATAAAGGCATCACAATGGCTCAATTCTTCCTTCAAGGATTTGAAAGCCTTTGTTTAATTTCTTTGATGTTTTGATGATCACTAGTTCATCATAAATAATTACATATTGTGGGTAGTATTATGCACACAATTTAGTAGTGTTACAAACATTTTCATGAATCCAAGTTATAATTAAGTATGACCAACAATCTTACAAATCACATGGCTATGATCTAGGTAAAATTTTGAATAAATGTTCTAAATCATGTTGAACTATAATAGTGAACACATCACTTATCAAATATATATTTACACATCTAATGGATAGTTTAAACTTGAAAATAGATTATTATTATATTACAATGTTTGGATATGAAACTTTATCATGCTCATGACAATAAATGTTCCCTCATGCAATATAGAAAATTGCTATATTAAATTTTAAATTTGTGAATTATGTGTGCATGAACATGTGTAGCCTATATGCATCAAAAGCCTCAAAGATTTAGGAAGTTTACTATTCTTTTTCATGGTAATAATGACTATTTTTTCAATCATTGGTATGCAATTATATGGAGGCCAATTTCATGATTTCCCTGAGGGTTACCCACGGGAAAATTTTGATACCTTTTTATCAGCCATGTTGACTTGGTTTGGTGTCACCACTACTGAGAGTTGGGTGGATCAAATGTGGAATGCTATGCGACCTGGGGTAACATATAAGTAAGTTTTTTGAAAATTCCCAAATCATAATGCAAATTAATTGGTCTTAACTTGTTTTTGAATAACCTAATCATCAAAAAGTTCAATTTGAAGATGATTAAAACTACAAATAAGATTTTTTCAAACTTGTCATTTTTCATAATGGGAAGGCATTTGTCATAAATTCAATGTTGATCATGTAACAGGTGGGTATCACCATTTGTGTTTGTGTTTTATTTCATCCTTACTTCATACATATGTATTGACTTGGTCATTGCTATTATACTTGAAAACACTGAACTTTCAGATAATAAAAAAAAACAAATTCAAAAGGTATATATGCATGATCCATTTATATTTAATGTTTCACTTATAGATGTGTGGGCACAATTATAGTTTATTTTTACATGAATTCTTTTTATAATCGATAAGCTAAATTCACATTTCAACATATTCATTGATTATGCAAAAAATTTAAATTTTGATTCATAACATTTTAACATAAAGGAGAATAATTAAAATAATAAGAATTCAACTTGGATTACATGTAGCACCATTATATAGAATTCATGCAAACACAACATCAACGAGTTTCATCAACAAGAAGTGGAGATTGGTTAATTGCAACAATGGAGAGAACACAAGTTGTAATGAGAAAGATATCGAAAAGAATGACCCTTATATCTCCTACTACTATAAGAGTGAAACATGTCAACATTCCAATGACAATAAGTAGTCAATTGAACCCATCCGAAACAAAATTTGAAATTTCAAAAATGCAACAATCACAAGAAATTGAAAATTTGGACAAGTTTATATTAGAAGAAGGGCAACAAGTTCCCAAGGTTATGAAACAAATAGTTGATTCAGAAAGAATATATATGGAAGCTCCAACTAAGACAAGAACCTTTGCACAATCAACCACAATTTTTAAGGAAAATGCTTTGGGTATGTGAAAACCCAAGAATGAACAACCAAACTAAGTTAATACATCAATCGAAAGATCAATTGTGCTAAAAATACAAAGCATCCCAATACTCAATGTTTGAATATAATCATAACAATAATTATTGAACTTTAAAAAAAAGATCAAATAATGGTTGATCAACATCAAATGTGCATAAAGTCCTCACATTGTGACTTAACCAAGGCAGACCCATCAAATTTCATTTCCCATTTGAACTCCAAATTCCATCACCTTAGTTCAAAAGTATGTTGAGGATGTTTGATTTCTTTTAAGATAATATTAGTGTTGTCAATATGCATAGACCTTTCAAAATAGGCAATGTCATTAGTCTTGTGAAGGGAATTTTTTTTTAATCACACCTATCTCATGATCAAACTTAGCTATAAATGTTTTTGTCATGGGATCCTTGAATTTGTTTTTTAATTTCGTATTTTTCATAATGTATTTTGATGTAACATTCTATGTTTACATTTTTTTGTGCATGCATTTGTTCATTCAAGCCTTTTAATCTTGTTGAACACACATATTTTGGATGTTACAGAAACACCAAATGAAAACAATGAAAATCTCAATGATTCCTCCATGATTAGATCTCATCATTTAAGTATACATGTTCCAAAATCAGATTTGAAAGTAGAACAAGGAAAATTTCGAAGGAGAAGCCATAATGATATGTTTAGCACAACATGGCAACCTTCACAAACTAGTATATCTACACAACAACCTAGCCAAGCATCAACACAAGTTCTTATTGGAGCAGGATATTCAAGAAATATAGCTTTAATCCAAGAAAAAGGGTTGAGCAATACAACTCTACAAATAGCAATGTTGAATTTAGTTCAAGACCTAAATAACATTTCTAAAACAACTAATGATGCTCAAGAAAAAGTGACAAAATTATCATCAATAAAACCTTTCAAGGAAGAGTTTCCAAGAGGAAATGGAGAACTAATAAACAAAGGAGAAATAACAAAGATTAGTGTTGTTGAGCCTTTACTTGGTTTACAATCAAAAAAGAAAATATCATTCAATCTCTTAGATTATGAAGGAATGCAAGAAAAGTTTGCAGACACACCTTGGTATTTTTCAAGTTCGGCTCTGTTTATATTTTCAATTGATAATAAATTTCGAAAAGTTATGGCATTCTTGGTCGAATCAATTTGGTATGAACGTTTTGTGATGTGTTGCTGCATATTGAGTGTTGTTGTTTCAATTAGGATTGGTACAACTGGCGATATAACACCTCCAAAATTGGGTTTATTCGATTATTTCCTTTTTGTGGTATTCAACTATCCATTTCCAACATCCTTTATAAATCTTCTGAACTAAATGTGACCTAAAAATCTTATGGGAAACTTAATTAATTGTGAACTAGTCTAATACAATCAATTCATCCAATGTGCAACAATAATTATTACCTTAGTTAACTTCAACTATCACGTTCATATCATTATGTGCAAATGCATTTCCAAATATTAGTGGGAGATGATGAATCACAAATAATCATTTTGAACATGTTTTAAAACTATATGATGACCTTGAACTTTTCATTTGGTTTTTTATGAATTTGTTAAGACCAATTTGACATAGAAACAAATGTCCTATTGCATATGAAAATAAGTTTAGTAAGTCATGTTGATGATAAAAATTGACACATTGTGTTATTGACAAACTTTCAAGTTTTTCAATTATTTTTATCAAACATATTTGTTGATCTATGGATTTTTTAAAGTATTTTTATACTATATATCATTTTGTGAAAACATCAAGGTAAAAAAATTGAAGATTAGATTTGATATGTTATAATATATTTGATGAAAGTGGGTCACAATGTTGATTTTTGAAAGTTGAAAACCATATCAATTTTACAATTTATTTGAGAATCATAAGTAATATTTCTATATTATTATGTGATTTTAATCATTCTTATTAGTAACATGCCCAATTTAATATTCATTGTTTATGTCCAACATTTAGTGAAATTTGGGTTTCATGGGTAATCGAACCATCAATTGTCTTATTGAAATAGATTATCCCTTATTTGCAAATTATGGCCAACTATGTGGTCATTTTTAATGTCACTTTGACTTTTTTGAGGGTACACACCATAATTTACAAAATTCCAATCTAGAGCTTGTACATATTGATTGTGACATTTAAAATGAGATATACATTATGCCTTTGTATAACTATATCCACTTTAAACTTTTAATTACACAAAAAAAAAGCCTTCCATTCCTTTTTTAAACGAATGTACCAGCTAAAACCCAATTATAGCCATTTTAATATCATCTATTCCTAATTTAAAATAATAAAATAGCAAAATGTCTTGAAGATTAAAAAAATTTAACAAATGGCGTCCAAGTAGATTAATACGTATAATATATATTTATCAATGTTGTGATTGGTCAAATTATCTTTTGCTACCATATTGGTGAGTTTATGGAAAGAAAGAGGGATAAAATCAACACAAGTGCATTTCTATTTTAATCATCTTTTTTAAAAAAAATACTTCACTCCATATGGGAAAATTAAATAAAAAATTAAAACCTCTTAAAATAGGTTGTCTAAGTTTACATATATTTTAAAATTCATGTTTTCCAATGTTAGTCTTTTGGGGCCATTGTATCACTTATGAAATAATGTGTGTTTGAAGTAAAACAAGTTTGCAAGAAAGCAGGTAGGTTTATAAGGGGGAGGGAATTAAGTATGTAGACCCATATGGTAGGCAAAGAGGGAAGTTTTTTAGGGGGAGGGAGAAAGATAGGTATGTAGGCTTCACACAGACATGTAGGACAATGGCTTAAACCATGGTCATTACAATCCATGAATGTAATTTTGTATGTATGTTGTGCAATCTCATAACTTGGTCAATTTTATCGATGTTGTCGACATTTATGTGGCACTTTTCATCATCCATGTTATTACTTTCATTTATGTTGTGATCTTCACAAAATAAACTTTCATTTTGATGTCTAATTTCATTTAACATAAATTAATGCTTGTCATATGGTTCAGTGTGTCATCAATTCTATCCTTATGATCTTTTGTAAGAAAATTATTTTTTCAATTGATCCATGTTGTCAAAGTCATCCTTGTGATTCATTTCACCCACATGGTCAAATGCATTTGTGTTGTCAATTTGATAAATAGTGGGACAAAAAACATAAGAAATCGATTATCAAGTTTTATCCATATGACCAATTGCATGTGTGGTAAAATTTGTTCATCAACATAACTTTATTCGCTCATAATACAAATAGTTTTATTGAAAATTTCACACCAAATTTCATTGACATGGTCACATTTCATCCATTCATAGAGATTTCTATGGAAATGCATATAAGATATGTAACAATTCTAGCATACACCATCTATTTACCCTCTTCAAAACATTGCCTTTTCTCTAGTGAGGGTGAATCCTAAGTATAAACTACTTGGGTAAAATCCCCACTAGTTTCAATCCCTAGATAAAAAAATATTTATCAACTAACTAGGGTGATAAAAGGGTAACCAATTTTTACTATTCAAATAGGGTATAATATGTTTATTATGTGTAGTCACATTAATAGGAGCCACAAGTGATCATAACCGTTATTTAATTTTCATGTTTAAGTGTCAATGTTTGTATTAATGTTGGAAGTCATTTAAAAAGCATTCATGACAATGTTTTCAATATATTATGAAAATATATGGTATGGTTTGGATTGAATTTATCAACATTAAAGTTTTCAAAGACATTGATCACACAATTATAACTAGTGTTGACATGTACTAGAAGGACCCTATTGATGGGGAGATTGTTTAGCCATGACATCTTTTTGGGGAGATTGTGTAAACATATCTTTACATTATAGTATAATGCAACATTTTGTAAAATATAAAAAAAAATCTTTCCATGACTTTTTTCAACTTACAAATGAAAATATATTGATAATATTCTCAAATAAGCACTCATTGAAAGGACTTGTGTGGGTCTCATTATCCTATTTGCACCTTACCCAACATTGGTAATATTTCTACCATCCCAACACAAGTTGCACATAGGCTTCACACAAATTAACATATAAACATAAACTTCCTTATTATATAAAAAATAAAATATTTAATTTAACGTATTTGGGCTTTGTGCCGTTGCAAATTACCAATGGAAATCAACTCATAGAAAAAATGAATAAATATTGTGGAAATGAAGTTCCATTTGAGTGAAAATATTGTATAACATTGCATGTAATTTGAATTGAATTGAATTCAAATATATTGAATGGAATTCAAATTCAATGAATTTATATTTAATTGAAGAGAAATGGGATGCAAATTGGTGCAAAAGGCATTAAAAAATAATTCATGACTATGATATAAAAAAACTCTAAAAATACATAGATCCAAAAAGGCACATTTCCATCCTTCTTTACTTGTGAATAAATTAAAAGAATTCTAGTTTGGAATTGTTATCCAAAAGGACAACATATGGAACCTAAAATTGTTTTACTTAAACCAAGTTTGATGAATTATCACCACGAGACTTAAATACTAGTTAGCTTTAATTGAGAAAAAATCCAACCTTCAAGATAGTGTATTGAAACTAGGTAGGCGAAGAACATAAGTAATGACCAAGGAATCATAGAACACATAGTTTTGGATGGTTAGTTGACCCATTGACCCTTAGTATAGTTGGGCAAATTATTATAAACAATATTAAGTAGAGCCTATAAATTGATTGAATCCACAATGACTTGTGAGATGACCACCAATCCCAATAATTTGGGCTCACAACTTTCGTAGATATTGTACCCATATTACCAATATTGGATGTCTTTAAATCATTTAAAATTATACCTTTGTAAAGTGAAACTAAAGTACAAATTTAAATTAAGTTGAAATTACATATTAGTAGCTCATTGAAAATAAAACAGACATTCATCCCTTTCCATTCATCATCATTACAACATTCATTATATAAACTAAACAAGACATGATTTCAAATTAAAAGATCATTGACCACCTTTGCACTCCACATATTCTTGATATAAGACTAAACAATATTCAATGTTTTGCTAGAATGTATTTACTATACATATCATAAGAGGATACCGTCAATTGTTGATTGGGTTTCCAAAATGTATGCCATATGCTTTATGGTAGTTAATTAAAAGCCTTGAAAGTAAATTGGCAAGGACTCCTATCGCATGTAAGAGATTCTTTTCTTCTTATATGTATATATTTTTAGTATACAAATTAGCTCATTGTTATTACAACTCATTTTAGCCTACAATTTTTTTGGGGTCCCTTTCTTAAAATTTTCCAATTAATGAATTACCATTTGAACAATAAAAAACCTTTCAATTGACATTGATTTGTGACCTTTTATTTATTTGAAATATTTCCTAATATCATTTTAGAGTTTCACATGGAGGACTTTGTCATTGTTGTTAATAGTTGCCCAAAAATGATGAACAAATACATAAACATGATCAACAATGACAATTGAACTAGTGAATAATGCTATTGAATTGGCTTATTGTAGTTTAATGTGAGAAGGGTGACATTTATTTTACCAACTAAGCATGATTAAACGATTGTTAAGCTTATTATTGATTACCTCCTTTTTGTAATGAGATCAATATTGGTCACTTTCTTCATATTACTTAGTATGGCTTTCAAGTTATAATCAAGTCGTTGGGTAAACCAATTATCACTTAATGTCCATGTGGGTACCAAGGGTGAAACCTTGGGGATTTGACAACCATGTACCTCCATTATGGTAATTTAAAGGTGACCACCTCTAAAGAGGAGATCATGAATAAAAAAAAGTACCATTAAAGCCCCCAATTTGGAAAACTAAGTATTTCCTTGTTTTCATTGATAGAAAATAACTTAGATTACAATATTGTAGTACCTCGGCCATTTCAACAAATGGAATATTCTTAAAAATTCATTATTTTCCTTCACAATATCTTTTGATTTGGAACAAATAATTTTTGAAAATTTCAACATTTGTGAAAATAATATAATTAGTGTCAAATTGGCGAAGGTACTAGGGTATTAGAAGATTAGGTTTGGATTGGTTGTATTGATGAACATGTTGAAAATGAGATATTTCTTCAATATCTCCCAAGGTGTAAGTTGAACAAAATTAACAATAGAAAAGTAGCATGCTTCCCAAGTTGAAAGTTCTCCGACAATCATTCAAAACTAAGCTTAGTTTGAGATTCTGGGTAACTAATTCAGGCGAGTTTTTAACTTACTATGTTAGTGACACTATGGTTCATTGACCCAATGTGAGCATCTTAAAGGTTGGTCAATTATACAAGCTAAGAGCAACTGCACAATGCACAGTTTGAAAGTCTTAGTAGGTGTCATTTTTGTGGGAAAATAAGCTATGTAATTTAAGCGGTGACCCTGCAAATTACAATTTGGTGAAGAAAAGTCCTTTAACCATTACAATTTATGAAAGAAATGTATTTCAACTTTCTTGTGGTTTTTTTTTTTCCAAATACTATCATACTATCGTTAATGCCCAAGAGAAAGAACAGTATTCTCAATTTCTATATTTTGGTCTTTTCATTTTCCATTCTTCTTATAATGGGCATGTTCTATGTAGTAATCAAATTCCAAAAGAATTATAGGAATGACCTTTCCATCCTATTTGGGATGAATCTCCATACTTGATATGTTTTCTAATGGTTGGTTTAGGCTATGGTTTGAAATTCAATTTCAATTATTGTGTGGTTATTGCATTTATTTGTTTTGAGAGATTGGTTTTAAAAACTTTAAATAAAATATTGATGAAAATTGAGTAAAAGGAGATTTTGACTAAGGATGGAGTCCTTAAAATTAGAATATTTTTAAAATTGTAATTTAAATTTTTATTTTTAAAAATTCTTAATTCTTGTGATAAAAAAGATGTTGCATCATATTATTATGTAAAGATGTACATAAACAGATTCTTACAAAAATGTCATTTCAAATCATTTCAAAAATTTATTTTTTCTTAAGCTACAAAAAAAACTTGTTACTTTATTTTAAAGTGATTTTGGATTCTCCATATTCATTAGAATCATCTCAAATTTATACAAATATTCTCATATGACAATAGGAATGGTTTTGTGCTAGTTCATCCAAAACTTTCAAAATCAACTTATGTTACCACTATCAAAATGAAAATGAAATAATGGTTACATCCTTTGGTGCCCCCTTTTGCCCCAAATTTTCCTGATCAATTTTTTTTTGTTATAGATTTAATTAAGTGGGGTAGTATTGTTCTTTGTTAAATTTAAAATGCATTTTATTTAATATATTTAATGTATTTAAGCTTATATATATATATATATATCATTCACATGAATGATTACCATGTGCGATTGAATTTATTTGGATTCATCAAATTACCACATCTACATAATCAACAAGTATATTCAATTGTAGGTCTTGTCGATGGTTGTAGTGTCCAAAATAATATTTAAATGATTCTTGGTGTGATTATCTAAAATTGAATGAAAATGTTTATCGGATATTGGCCACAACCATGATGGGATAACCCCACAAAACCTAGACTATGGATTTTGTAGTTCCATAATACAAGACAAACCCAATTTAGCCAATTTTAGTTGTGCAACACATTGTGCAACTTAATCAATATGCACTTGAAAACATTGCAAATGTTTCATTTTTAATTTATTTTTCAATGAGCACTAATTTATATTTAGTATTATGTTAATTTGTTTGTGTTTTACAAGACATTAAATAATGTTCATTTAGTATGTGTTGTGCTTGTAACTATAAAATCTTTGGAATTCTCATTTTCTAAACATTTTATACAATATCTGAAAATGTAAATGTTACAATTTCATCGCATATGATACCTAACAACAATGTCTACTTATGCTTCAAATTTGGTGTAATTTAACATAATTTTACCACTTCTATTAAATCATGTACCATATTACATAATTATTATGATCAGTCCACTAATATTTGTCTTTCATGAATTTCAAGGACATGACCTTGTGAGTACCAAATCTAGAAATTGAACCTTCTTTCTATTAATCGCAACTTATCAAAATCAACAGTCATACTTAAGTAAAGATAATACAAAGGGAATAACATAGGACCCATAGGTGAATTTTGTGAATTAGAGTTGTTTGGAATGTGACATTCCTTTTGGATACCCTAATTGTGATTAAGGTCAAAATTATATGATGTTTTTCAAGCATCTATTTGATCATTTAAAACTAGGATTATGTGCTTACCCATTTGTTGTTTAGGCATCGATAAAATTGCTTTGGATTCAACTTTGACATGAATGTAGTACATGGAAAATTTTTAGATGATGGGAAATATTTTCCAATTTTAGATGATCTTGTAGTAATAATCTAATTTGATACACTTGGATGATGACATTTAGGTTTTCCTTCTTGACATAATCATGAAATGCATAGCATATGGCTTCTTATTTGCACCGGAAGCATACCTTGGTGACCCATTCAACTTCATTGATGTGATTAATATCATATTTCACGGATTGCGTTATATACCCTATAACTACACGGCCGCCCCGGCGATTAATATCATGAATGGAATACGAGTTACAAGATTTATACCTCGTATTTTTGGGTTAAAATTACTAGTTGGCACTTTGATTCGGACAATCCCATCTATGATATCCATATTTTCTTTCTTACTTGTTATTTTTTTCATTTTTGCGACTATTGGCGTCCAACAATTTCGATCCAAATTTGCAAGTTGTACAGACACCAATGTCACGAACCGTGCCGAATGTGTCGGTTTCTATTGGAATAATCTAGGACTTATGAGTCCTCGAGTATGGATGAATCAAACATTACTACATTTTGATAGTTTTGGTGCCGCCATGTTATCCTTGTTCGTTTGTTCCACCACCGATAATTGGCTTAATTACTTTCTCCATACATCCATGGATATACCAACAACATTGTATGACAACCCCAAAAGGAACCACTCCCCTTGGAATGCATTGTTCTTTTGTGTTTTTATTGTTTTAGTAACATGGCTTGTAATGCGAATGTTGGTCGGCTTCTTCATAGACCAATTTGGCGTTATTTCGGGCTCCAAACTTCTAACCGAACGTCAAAGATTATGGCGAGACATGAATCGAATCATACAAAGCTTGACGCCCAAGCAAACGCCCAATGTGCCCCAAGGGTTTATTAGGGGGAAATGCTACAAATTTGTGCATTCTCGAAGGTTTGAAAGGGCAATGGTGTTGATTGTTCTTGGGAATTTTGTGTATACTTCAACACATTCATATGATGCACCCGATACACATGTAAAAGAGAGCATTCGAACAACATTTGTATTTATTTATCTTACAGAGGTCATTTTAAAACTTGTTGGAAATGAGGTACAAAATACCTTTTAGCCTAATATGAATTTTCTCACTAAAAACTCAATCTAATTACATAATATCAAATTGGAACATGTGAATAATTTGTGTTAGAATGTGCAAATGAGTGGATTCTAGTTGAATTTGAAATGAGTTGAATTTGAAATGGATTCCAATCCATGATATGCATAACATGTCTTCATAGAAAAAATATAAAAATTAAAAATTTTAAAAATATAAAAATAAATTATATATATATATATATATATATTGTCATTCCTTTGACACACCCATGTATAATAAAACAAACTCCAAAATTTTGTAATAATGCAGTTTCAAGATTGGATGATTGATTGGTGGAATTGGGTGGAACTAGTTATTGCTTTGGGGTCTGCTTCATGTTTATTTCCAAGTCCCAAAGAGACTCAAAGGAGATTGGTAGGGAACTTGTTTGCCATAGTGCGTATATTTCGCATCATCCGATACCTTCCCACACTCAAAACATTAGTGAACACAATTATGGTCAGCTTGCCGTCGCTAATCTATGTCATGGAATTGCTCGGGATGTCTATTTATGAGTTTTCCATCATCTTTTGGAATTCCTTTGAAAACATGGCACCTGGTAATGGCATCGGCAATGACATAAACTTCCAAACTTTTCTTTATTCATTTGTGACAATCTTTCAGGTAAATTATATATGGAAAATTTATGATATTGAATATTGTTTCCCATTGTGTTTTTTTTTTTAAATAAATTTTTTAATTGCAAATTTGAATGGTTTAGAGCTTACTTAATTTCAAGAAGGTCCCTCTTTGCGCACACACACACACACACACATATATATAAAAGATCACATGAAGGAGTATGTTTTAGTTTGCTATGAAATAATATTCAAATATTGAAATAATATTTTATTAAATTATTAAATATTTTAAAATTTATTTTAAAATTTAATTTTAGGCACATGATCTATATTTAAATAAATTATACTTTTAGCCTCTTAATCAATTAGTTGCACCCAATAATTTTTTTGCACACCAATTGGGAAAAAAAAAAAGAAAAAAAAAGTGACTTCTTCCACTATTAAGAGATTACAATTATCAACTTGAAACACATCCTCGTAAATTAATTAGAATTTTTGTGTGTTTAATCTTATGTCTATGAAATAACCATTGCATTCATGTTACGTAGATTAGTACAGCCGACAATTGGTCAGTTATAATGACGGATTCGATGCTTGTGCAACCATTTTGTGTTTTATTTGGAGGGAATCCAAATGATCGAACTTGTGGGTATCCAACTGCAGTTACCGTTTACTATATCATGATCATCTTTCTCAACACTCACATTATTACCAACATTTTTATTGCTCAAATCATTGACAAAATCACTTTTGGATTGTTAAATGAAAATGCTATGGTCACACCCAAAAACTTGCACCATTACCAAAATTTATGGGCCCAAAAAGAATATGACCCAAGGTAACATAACATGGTTGTAGATTCTAAGATTTTCATATGTAGATGTAGGAACCACCCCCAACATGTCAAATTTTTGTAAAACAAGTTGAATGTAATGTGTACAAAAGATATTGTGTGATTCTTGATTGAAAAATATGTTCCATTCTTAATAATAAACCATCCAATAAAAATGGTTGCAAATTATGTACATTCTCCAAACTTGTATTATATTTGCCGAATTCATTTCACAAAACACAAGTTTGGGCCAAACTTTTTTTTTTTTTTTAATCATTAAGATTTGGGTATCAAAATTATAATCTATTTTGTGGTGATCACTCAATTACATGTTCACAAATAAAATTTTCATGTGAATTTTTAAATTAAATTAAATTAAATTTAAGGTGGGTAATTTGTATTATGAATGTTTGAACATTGCTAAACATTAAAACAATTTGATGGCCAATTTGCCATGGACTATATTCACAATGAATGTACGTATTGCTTTTGGACTTGACAGGTGTAAAGGGTTCATTGGATTACACAAATTGCGAAGTTTCATAAATGCTTTGGGGGTTCCTTTAGGTCATCGTCATAATGATCGTGAGAAATGGTAAAACAAAATTTATTGGACTTGTTTGTTTAATATTTTTGAGGATGAAAACATAAATCAAATAACATGAATGCTTGGGGGGGTATTACAACCATCATATACATGAAAAAATCAACTTTATAATAAACTAGTCAAGTGAAAAACTAATTTGCAAAAAACTTTACATGCATTATTATTTAAGGTCTAATTTGGTATTGTTGTTGTAAGCCATTTTAAAACTCTTTTAGTGACTAAAATAGGTCAATAATTAACCTTTATTTTGACCCAAGGTGACCACTACATTTTCTGGTTGAGTTGTCTCACAACATCAATAGCCAGATTAAATAATTTAAAACTTGTTTAAGATATATTAAATGAAATAAGAACCTCTAATACTGAAGTATTATTAAAAATCTTTAAATCATTTGAGACATGTTAACATGCAATAATAAGCCCCTAACTAAAGCATTATCAAAAGTCTTTCATACTTAAATTAGGGAGGCCCAAGGGAAGAAAACTAATCCTTTCAAATAGGTAGATCTTTTCACTTCAGATACTAATCAATTTCTCTCCTAATGATTATTGGAAACTAATGCACTATAAGCACAATGTCCACATCTTTTAGTTTCTTCAAGTTGAGGACAAGATTGTAATTGCTCAAAGGCTTGATCTTCAAAACTTTACAAGTTCCATCCATCTTTTGCCCTTTCCCATAGTTTCCTGGGCATAAAAGGTGTTTGTAATAATTTATTTTCAAACATCATCATGTGCCTTTCTTGTTTGCAATGCCAAGCTTGCCAACACCCTTGTTCCTTCTTTGCTTATGGGCTTCGTGAAGTATTCCTAACTTTCAATAGGTCTATGGTCACCCCAAAATCAATGAATAATAATTTTCATCATAGCAATAGGTAACACATAAACAATAACTATCCTAGTTACACCTACAAAGCATGTCCCCTAACTTCCCAAATAACCTTCATGTTTTAGTCCTCGACAACCTTCAACTATATGATAGACAATTTTGACATGTGTCAACCAAACCATTCAAAGTTCAATGACTCAATATTATTTGTATAATCATCGTGTAATAACACAAGCTTCAACTACACCATATGTTTTATCTTCAATTTCAAAAGATTGCACAGTTGTGTGAAAAATGATGAAAATTTTCATTATCAATAATATGTCTCCATCTTCAAAATCCTTTCAAGAATCTAATTTTTTTTTATAAAAAAGTAATTTATGAACTATTTATTAACATGAATCTTAGAATTCAAAATATATTCTTTTGTCCTAACTTGAACCTTTCCAAAATCATGTTGATGCATATCTAGGTTTTCCTATATTTAGCATTTGGGGAGATTTTTATGATATCCTTTGTTAATATACTTTATAAGTTGATTGTTCAATCTCTTCACATGTCCTCTTTGTGGATAGGTCACATTAGCCAATCGCTTCATTATCACCATGGATGATGTGGACTAAATTAAATATACATCATTCCATGTCTTCCTCATCATTTCCACCTTTACTTTCATCTTGACAATCTAGAAATGATATTTCTCTTTAAATTGCTAACAAATGACATTACAAAAACTTTTGCCTTTACTCTCATGTTGAATCTTAAAGTATATAGAAACCAATTGTACATCAAAGCAACAAATTTAAACAAAATTGCTTGAACTCAAAAGCTAAATTAACAAATCTATTTTCACAATTAAGTCATAATCTTCTTTTCTTAAGCGCAACAACATGCATTGATGTTGTTAACCTCATTAGGTTGTTTCTTTTTAGTCATTTCTTGGAAACTTTATAGAAAGTAACATAAATCATTATGTTCCAATGTCCCCACCTTCTTACATATTTGTAATGCACCCCAAGATGAAATTTTGGAATGGAAAATTTGTTCATGATAATGGACCAACATTTTAATTCTTGGAACGCATAAACACTCTAAGTAAAAATATAATTCACAATTCAAATATATTTGGTTTTTCATGTCATAAAGTCAAAAATTAATGCCCTTGATTTAAAGGTCTCTCTTTAACCTTTTCATCATACCCGAACTCAGTCCTTGTCATAATGTCCAAAAAAATAGCCTTCATTGCTTTGGGATGCATGTTAATTCTATAGTTTATCAATGTGTTGATGAACAAGAAATAAATTTCAAACATTGAAAAGACCATTATAAATGCACTTATTATCTTAGATATGAAGGGGATATTTGAAAGTAGAAGGCTCATTAGCACCAAGCATATTGACAAAGTAAGACTAGATAAACATGTCGAAATAGTTGGCATTATTGATCCATTAACCTTTCTAGACAATTGTGAAGATAATATGTTACTTGAAAATAACACTTAAATTGCTAAAATAAAAATAAAAGGTCCTTTTATGGTGTGTAGGTATAGGATGATTGAATATGAAGTATATAGCTTTCATATGTATGGAGAGGGAGTCCCATTTCGAAATTTGTTAGAAACCCTTGTTTTATACAAAATTGGACCACAAGTAATGGTTTCTTTCTTCTTTGCATATTGACTTAATTTTCATATTCATGTTTACAAGATTGATCACATGAGGAAATTCATTTGAAACTAGTAACAAATGGACACAAAAATTGTGCATGAAATTAAATTTAAACCTTATTTGATATGTGAATGAAAAAATGGTTTTTAGTATTAAATATTCAATTTGTGATGTATCTTTAAACATCTTGTCAATTGCAACTCAATTGTGACACATTAGGGACTTGAACTTTCATTGCGCATTGCAAGAGAAAAACAAGTGAAAGAAATATCTAGAATTGGAGCGGCGATCAAAATCCAAGCGGCAATGAGAATGTATTTGGTTAGAAGGAGCTTCAAATCAAATTTGGCAATTGGATAGAAAAATATTTTTTTTTTCACTAAGGAGATGGAGAAACATCAAATTTCAATCAAAAAGGTCATCTTAAATTGAAACAAGAACATTGTATTAAAAATAAAATAATACTCCCATTCCTTGAAACATGTAAGCTTTTGTTCACAAATCAAGAATATGCCCTTTCAAAAGTTGATAACAATTCAAATTTCAAATTAGCATTGTTGCCCAACTTTGCTAAAAATGATTTCACTAAATGTTAACATGTGTTTCTATGTCAACATTCTTGAACAATATCAACAATTTGTCAATCCTTTTATTTTGAGCTAATGTTTTATTTCAAAATACATTGATGACAAACTACTACCACATTACAATTTCTTCAACATTTTTTTGTAATGCCCATTCATATTTTGGTTGTTATGGATATTTATTCCATTATATGATATTATGACTATTATATTATCAATCAATAATTAAATTTGTGTTTTAACCAATTTTTGGAAACTTGAAGACCATTGCACAAACAAGTTGACATACTACATGGATCAAACCTTAGCCATCTCACTAAAACCTTTTCAAATATATTTTGTGTTGTTCTATGAAAGTTTGCTTCATGTAGTCAAAACTAATTAAAAAAATTAAAATCACACCTTTTGAATTTCAATTCATATGGTTTGAACACATATGAACTCCACTAAAAACTCCATATGAACACCTATTACATGAACCTTGTATTATTAATTTGTTCTTGATCATATCAAACCCTATCACCTTTTGAAACTTTGCATCCCTTTTAGTTAATACCAAGGCACTTCATCTGACCTCACCAACCATTTCATTAAAAAGGTGAATGCACACTAAGGTGGACCAAAAGTGGCAGATGAAAAAGTCCACAGTTTTCCTTTTTAGGTTTTTAAAATTGAATGTTTGGTGTTTTGGGAATGTAAAATTGTCCATTTGAAAGTATGAGGCAAATGGAATACCTAAACCTTAAACTTATAAGTTTATAAACTGCAACACATGTTTCAATTTAATCAACTAAGGGAAAAGTCAAAAACAAAAACATGGATTTTTTAAAAATTTATAATTGGCAGATGTTATGTAGGGTAGTAATGTCATTTTTTATAAAATAACAATCAATTTTCAATTTTTCCATTTCAATAAATCATGGACTTTATGGACTATTGGTAATCTTATGAAAACTTGATAAATTAAAATATTAAACTTGCTTGTAAGCCTTTATTTTAACATTACAATAATTTCATAGTCATACTAAGGGAAACAAATCAACATTTCACACATGTTTATTATGCAATAAAATTCCATAAAGTTTTTTATGGACTATGACAAAAGATTTTACATTACTTTAAAAGTTCACCTTGTAATGAAATGATGCCATTTCATTTTTAAAATTTAAAATTAGATTTTACAAATGTTGTGGATTAATTAGATGAGTCCATTCCATAATTTTCAATCATATCCCAACACATATTATACCAAACTTAGGGATACCCCCCCTAAAACTACCCCTTTGACACCAAAAAGTGGACTATTTAGTTTGTAACTACTCAACAAATCAAGCAAATAACTCTCATTGATTGCCCTTGCGATAAAATATTTTAACCAACATATTCAAGTATTCAAAAGTAAAATACATACATGTTCCATGGCACATGCTTAGAATAAAGCCCCACTAGGCATCTTATATGCCCTAAAAATAGATAATAGAAAAATTATGTTATACCATTAACTTGAAATTTTCAATTAAGGTTGCAGGATTACAATCTTTGCTTAGGGCCATAACCATGTGGGTGATTTGGATAGAGAGAAATGATGTTGTTTTTAACAAGAGATCTAGCATACCCATAAGGTTCTTTTCATTTGGATTATTTTGTTAAATTATGGCAAGGTTACTTGGGATAGATGTTTAAGTTTGATTGATAAGTTCCCCTATGAATCGAAAAGTTGTGCATATTGAGTATTTTGAAAAGATATGGGGTAAAAATAGGTAATTTGTTCTAGACAAGGTAGGTACATCTAATTGTATCATGGTGGACCTCATAGACCTTTTATTACATGATGATTGGGTTGAGGGTTGCATGCACTCCCCTTTGTGGCCCTTGTTTTTCCTCTTCAACTTGTTCATTTGTGCTAGAAAAAAAGAAAAAAAAGAAAGTAGTGAACAATTAACAACTCTTCTTGTGTATATGTTTTGTTTTTATGTTTCTCATACTTTTTGTTTTTCACTTGCAACATGTTTTTCTATGAAATCAAAATGTTCTCTTTTAAATTGTCAAAACTAAAATGTTGGATTCATGGCACATGGGCATTTTAATTTGTTCCTTCTTAATATTTGATTGCAAATACAATTGAACATCATGAGTTTTATGGAATTGGAATTTTGAAGCTCAAGACCCTTATGTTGCTACAAAGAGTCATTTCAAGTACCATTCAATGTTCTATTTGTTATAAATTACATAAAGCAAATGATGCAAGACTTAATAGCTAAACTTTTCATATACATATAGTTATCCCCTAAAATTTTTAATGCAATTATGACAATTTATAATTACATAAATGATAGGGAGGTTGGTAGTGGGTATGGAAGATAAATAACATGTAGGTGTAGGAGTTCATGTGAATGTATGATTTGTAGTTAGTGGGTTGTGGACAGGTGCAAAAAGAGAGGGAAAAAAATGATGATATATGAGGTTGAGAGGAGTGTGACCATAAAAAAGAGTCAATCTTAACCCCTTGCTTTATAATCCTTGTTAGCTTAATCATCAATGATCACATAGGTGTTCATAGGGTGGTGGATGGAAAGTTTCGTAGGCATGAAAAGTATCATGTGACCAAAGTGATTTCTAGTGCACACATGGTCTATCACAAACTACACTAAATAGGTCTCAACTAATGTTGGCAAGTTCTAGGAATTAAACAAGTTTAGATGTGGGTTAAAGAAAGCATTGTGACAAAGAGGATCATGGTGACCATTGTTAGGAAAAGGAACAAGAGGATGGACAAAATAAGACAAGGATCACAATGACCATTACTAGGAATAAGAATAAGATGACTAAAAGAAAATGATGATGATGACCATCATCACAAATAGGAAAAAGGGGATGATCATCATGAAGAAGGATCATAGTGAAAAATGAAAAAAACTTGGGAGAAGAAGGTGCATCATGCAAGGAAGACACAAGGATGTTTTTTCAAAAAACCACCAATGCAAGGAAGATGAAGAAAATGTCATGTAAGAAAAACTTGAACCGAAGACCATAAGCATGAACACAAGAACACAAATAGAAACCCAAAAGCTTTGCAAGAAGAACAATTGAGCTTTAGGAAAAACATGAAAAAGAAAATCTAAGTTCTAAACTCTAAACTACTATCAACCTTTAAACTCTAAAATGGAACCAAAACATAATTTTAAAAAAAACCTTGGCATGGTTTTAGGTTCTAGCATACTTTAAAACTAAAACCTTGGGTTTAGTTCTAGTTAGAATTCATATATGGAGTCGGGGGGATAATTTTAGTTATGGTTCTATAGCTTGGGTCTAATTTCAATTTTGCTTCCAAAACTTATGGTGATTTCAATTAGTTTCCTTTGAATCATAACCATAACCAACCATTTGGAATCATGGAAGCAAGTACCCATGCAACAAATTGGTTGAATGTGTATGAAGGCAAATGGAAAAATATTTCTTTCTTTTATGTCAAAGGGTGAGAGGTAGGCAATGAAAACACTTGAAACCTAAATCAAAAGAAACAATTGAAACCTAAAAAAAAAACCATGATTGAAACCAAAATTACAAAAGACAAGAGGAATAAAGTTTGCAAATGGTCACTTTCTTTAGCCCTTCATTGTCACTTGCACAATCCATATCATATCTAAAGAGACTTGGTTCGAGTATATGATCTTGCACAATGATGTGCCACAAAAAAATGGCACAACTTTTTTTTTAGTTCCAATGTCACATTTAGGGAAGGGAATGAATCTTTATTGTATCAAGTGGAAACAAAAGTGGAATCCTCAAAGAGTGGCCCATATGGTTATTGGAGATATGATAAAACTTAGTGTAAGTCAAGCATTGACAATTGTGTGGGAGGTTATGAATTAGGTTTTAAGTCAATAACCAAAACTATATTTTATGGCAATCATGTTTGATTATTATTAGATTTTTTTATTTTTTAATTTTTGGTTGTGGTGGAAGTGGGCATTTCCATACCTCACCTCCACATGCCTATATGTGTCATCAAATTAAATCCCCACCACAAGTTTGTTTGAAAATTAAAAAACCACAAACCTTGACACCAACCCCCTGTTTGCCCACCCCTTTTCCCATATTTCCATTGTTAGAACAATAATACATTTATAAAAAATGCACCATAACATTCCTCATCACCCCAACACAACCTTTGTTTCACTAGTGATATCTTGCCTCAAAAAGAAAAAACTCAAAAATTTGAAATTGAAATGATTTTTTACTATTTCAATAATCAAAAGTGAGAATGTTTTTGTAAATAATACCAAATTTCCATACTCAATTTTCATTATGTAGCAAATATATATATATAAACTATTAATTTTTTTTGCAAGTCATATGTGGTCTATAGCTAGATTTGGTTAAATCTTGCTTTGGATGATTGTTATTTTGGCTACATTAAAAAATTCCTACAAACAAAAAACATTGCACAAGTTTAATAACAAACCATTATATAGGTCATAGGTGCATGCAAGGAATTGGAGATCGCAAGTAGCAACTTTTTATTTGCAAAATTTTGCTAGGAAGAGAAATTAAAAATTAAAATTCAATAAAAATTAAGTGATTTTGGAAGGTTTCAATTGCCAAAAGTGAGGAAAAAAATTGTATAAATTGCAAGATTTTTATATTTGGATTTCAATGTGCCATAAACATAGAAGGTTGATTTAAAATTTATATTTCATATCTAATTTATGGTTAGATTTGGTTAAATATTTCTATGTATGATTGCCATTTTTTGTACATCTTCTTATGGTGATTGGCATCTAAGCTACATAAAAATACTCTTAAAAGAAACACTAATCCCTAGTGGGTGCATACTAGTGTTGGGTAGTTTTTTTACTTTTATGAACCTCTAGTTCTAGATTTTTAAAAAAATAGTTCGAATTTTTGGTTCTTAGAGGTTCAATTCTTCAAAAACAATTCTGGTTTTAATTACAGTTCAAAAAAATAGATTTGACTTTGCTTTTGGTTTCAACTAACCTAGAATGGAATCAAATATGAATTATTGATTAACCTTTGGTTATTTAGTCTTTTAATTTTCTTGACAATTTTATTTTAATTTGACACAAATAAATGTGGACCCCGTGCCTAATGCACAGGTTTGTGTGCATTTGACGGTACATATTACGAAATTATGATTACAAACTACAGTTCCAAAACCTCTTTATATACGACATTTCGCATGTATCTAGTGGGACCCTGGCCGTTGAAAATCTTGATGTTTGCACTACTTGTGACCCGTGAAATAGCAACATATAGCTAACCATGCGAATAGACTGGAGATGGCAAATATACCCCAATGTTGTCAAATGTCTGACCTTGACTCTTGTTGATTGTGATCACAAATGCCACTCGAATTGGAAATTGACGACGACGCAAAACAAATGGCCAATCAATCTCGGAGGGGGACATGATGATGCGAGGTATGAACACACGTTTATCGACATTGTTCCCTGTGATGATTTCCGCTTCAACGACACGCTGACCCAATCTTTTGACAATCAACCTCGTACCATTGCACAATCCTATTGATTGATTGAGATTGCGCAACAAAAGGATTAGCACACCCACTTTGAATTGCAGCTCATGATTTGCGATACTGCTGAATCGCAAAGTGTTTAGAAATTCCACCGGATACAATGAATCCATTGAAACTCATGCAGCAACGCTTGAACCTTCTTCTGTTGGAGCCAAAGAATTTGCGCTCAAGTACGTGTGTGATTTTTCAAATAGCGATTCTAAAATTGCATTGTTGACTTCATCAACGTCAGTATTTTTGGGGGCTAGAATGTTACGTTGCATAAAATACATGGCATCCCTAGAGTGGTAGCGGTGATCCGGATAGATGGTTCGAATTAATCTTTTTAAATTGCAATCTTCTGCTGGCAGCCTCATATGGGATGGAATCTTGATCCAATCTGGATCGACACCTTCTTCTCCTGCAAAGGCGGGAAGACTACCGTCTCCAACATTTAACACCCATTTGGCAGACTCTTGCTGCTCTTCAGAATTGGTTGCCATGACTTGCATGTTGATATGAAGACGAAGAATTGTAACATGCTGCCAAAGATGCGATCGAGGCAAGGAAGCACTGACAATGTCTTTTCGTCCCACCTTGGGAACGATAGGCAAGATCTGTCGAAAATCCCCACCAAAGACCATGGTTTTCCCATTGAAGATTTTCCCGGTTGCCTGTGCGTCATCCAATTGCATCAAATCACACAGGGTGTGATCAACAGCTTCGAAAACTCGGCGATGCATCATCGGTGCCTCATCCCAAATGATTAGATCAGCTTTACGCACCAACTCGGCCACTTTCATCTGTTGTGTGATGTTGCAAGTTGACTCATCGTGTAGATCAATCGGAATCTTGAATGGGCGGTTCTGCCGCCCAGAAGCAACATAGATGCAATTCCTGATGAGGCAACTGCAAGCACGATTTTGCCTTGCCCTCGTAGACGGGATAGAAGTGTTGTCCAAACAAATGTTTTACCGGTTCCACCACTTCCCCAAGTTTTTTAACAACACCTCTTGCATTATAAGGTCATTAGTGTCAATATTAAATGGGGCCTCTTGTTGTAGTTTGTTCACAATGTTGTTATTGTTACACCTTGCCACACACCCAACATCAATGCAAAGGTCATTATGTTCAACTTTCACGTTAATGCAAATATTTGGAGTTGAAGATTCCATGATAACTATAGCAAAGAAATTGAGGGGGGAGAGTAATGAAAGTGAATCATGAGTAGTGATGATTTGAAAGGGTTGACAAACGGCAAATGTGTGGGTGATGGCAACGGAAGCAAATTATAAAGCACTTGTAGTTGCATAGTACACCTTGAACTTGTTAACAAAACTTTAGAAGAAAAACACACACAATATGTTGGAAGGGGTTTTTATTTTCTTACTTTCATATGATGCCTTTAATGTACCCACCATTGCCATACTTTAGTAAAACATGAGTAAATGGATAAATATGAAGGGAAAAGTAGTTCCTCTTGTCGTTCCAAGGTTGCATTCAAGGTGTTAAAGAAAAATTGTAGCGTCAAGTGTTGAATGTTCAATGAACTTGCTTTCACCATCACAAGAAATAGGAAACCTAAAACCAAAATCTCGAGAAGCTTAGACAAAAACACAAAACCGAATCGAGTGTTTTTGAAAGAACCTTAGAAAACTAAGTGAATTTCATGTTTTGCAACAATCAAATTTCTTTGAAAAAACCTTTGACAAAATGTAAGTAGTTTTTATATTTTGCAAAGTCAGGTTTCTTTGAAAAAACCTTGGAAAAAATGCAAGTGGTTATCATATTTTGCAAAGTTGGGTTTCTTTGCACAAAAAACTTGGAAAAAGTCATGGTGGTTTTCAAACTTGTTGCACATCGAGTTTTTCAAAAAGAACCTTAGGCATTTTTGGGTGTGAGAGAGAAATCAAGGTTAGATTTTAGAAAAGTGAGGTTGCCAATTCAGAACAAGAGGTGAGTATAGATAGGGTTTCCAAAAAGTGCCGGGTTGGAGGTGGGGGCAAGGGTTTAGCCAAAATCGGAACTTTTGGATATTATATATGCCTATATATCTGGTCTAAAAACCTGCAAATAACTCCGCCAGATTAAAAAACCACCCAACTCTGGTTTAAAATTCAACACCACTAGTGTGAAGAAGGTAAAATCCCTGCCTGCCCTATGCCATTGAGCTTGACTGGGGGTGCTAATAGCTTGGGTCTGCTGGTGTGCTACAAAATAAGAAGAAGAAGCAAACATCAATAGACCTCAGGAACCCTACCTCTCTTCATTTGCTGCATGCAAACCTTAAAGAAACCTCATTTGACATTTCAATTAGTGTGACATAGCTGCTTGCATGTGGAGCTGACATTGTTGACTGGCTACCTCCACACACACACACACACAAACAAACAAAAGAAAGAATTACAAACCAAAATACAAAACAATATCATCACTACACATGTTGCATTCATTATTTCAAACTGATAATCACAACAGCTGATCATCATGAGCCACACTGACACTAAATTATATCATGTTCAGCCCTGCATCTTCTACAGTATTATGCAAATCCCAGTAGTGTGTTAATTAGCTCCACAAACCAACAGACAAACTACGGTACTAGCTTCTCATGGAATGTCAGCTTCAAGCAGATAGATAGATGGCAACATAACACACACTCTCCCCAGTTTTGATGACCTGCATTCTATCATTTACAATCAGCGCGCATCACGGAAGACGTAATGCGCACAGAGTGTGGCAGCTGCAGCAGCCACCACTGTACTGGTGACAGTAATACAAATGATACCTCTGTTTGCTGCAACTTGTTGCCGCCATGCAACCTACTTCACTTTTAAACTCAGGCAATTTCTGACAGTATCTGTGCACTCAGTCTTCTTGTTTCCTTGCAGAGACTATGCTTAACTTACTCTGGTTCAGATGCAACTTGCTGCTTGAATGAGGAGAGTGCCTAATAGTATGTACCTTTTGTGGTGGATAAACTTGAGAACCAGGTAGGTTTTTATTTGTGTAGGGTAAAAGTCCTAGGATGTGGGGGCATTCTCAAAATAAGGGGCCTAGGAGGAGGTGATAGCTGAGTCCAGCCCCGTATTTTGGGAATGTCCCTCACCCATGGAGTTTACCTATTGTAAAACACAAGGCAAATTTTGTCATGAACCAAACCTGTGTAGGTAGATCGCGAGGTATAGGGGTGGGAGGGATATTATGCCTACTCAATAGTGGGAGGGAAATCATGGCTACTTATAGGTGTAAGAACCCTCCCACTACTGAGGAATAGGCATAATATCCCTCCCATGTTTTTCTACGAGGGCAATTGATGGATATAATAATGTGCCCTCCAAACACACTTCAGATTTTTCACCGAGTGCTTTATGCACATGTTTAGATGTATACTATCGGTAGGGTTTAGGGCCTTGGGAGATGGTTTTGGCTTGTTGGGGATTAGCATGGGGTTCTCGTTGGAGTGAGGTCATTCTTGATTGATTGTTAAGTGAGCAGGGGTTCTCTGGTTCTTCAAAAAGTTCAGAATCAAAGAACTACTGGTACAGGTTTTTGTGAGGAAAAATCAGAATTACGGAATCACTGGTTCTGGTTATTTCAGAAACATGCATGAAAGAACCAGCCAAGAATCGATGATTAGAAAGGAAATTTTTTTGAAAATTTCAATTTTTTTTGAGAACCACTGATGTATACCGACGCTGAATTTTTCTTTTTTTCTCCCCCCCCCCCACCCCCCCCCCC
>Ga0209611_10002461_pt1 | contig 32568 bp, 24 predicted proteins | sample S1TSphgellanicum_3_FD_187693 | JGI IMG/M metagenome (GOLD analysis project Ga0209611, IMG submission 187693) | Host-associated microbial communities from peat moss isolated from Minnesota, USA - S1T2_Fc - Sphagnum magellanicum MG (SPAdes) (version 2) | ecosystem: Host-associated > Plants > Peat... | reverse complement strand
CATGATAAAGAGCATGGCATGACAATGGCCCAATAGGTACCTCAAAGAATGATGGTTTAGGGTTTAGTCAAAATCTAATAGTTTATCCATTCTCACACCTATGGTATTCCTCAGGTGATCCCACAAGCAGTCTGTTCTCGTCATGGCTTGGCCATTGGTGCAAATCTGGTTTGGTTGGTGAAAATCCTCATGGTGCTGTGCTTTCCAATCTCCTACCCTGTTGGAAAGGTACACATCCACTACCTTGTACCTGACTGCAATGGGAAAATATCGGAAACCTGGCACCGATGCATTTTAATGTATCACATCTGGTTGCAGATACTGGATTATCTTCTTGGACACAATGACTCAGCATTGTTTCGGCGTGCACAACTTAAGGCACTTGTTTCAATCCATGGGAAGGAGGTGAGCTCAATGAAGAAAACTGAAACAGTTTGCAAGATGGAGGTTATGCTCTGGATGTCTGTGGCATGCAAATTTTGGTTGTCAGAAATTTGCAGGTCTTATGTTTGCCAAACCTCTGGCATGATGGCAACAATGTGAAAAGTGTTGGGTTGTGTGACATCAGGCTGGAAAAGGAGGTGATCTTACGCATGATGAGACTACCATCATCCAAGGGGCTTTGGACCTGACAGAAAAGGTTTGGACCTAATTGAGTAGGACGATTGAAGTTCCACCCATGATAGTGGCCAGTACCAAGGGACAAGTTGTTGCTTCCTTTGAGAATGGACTCAATCACATGAGCTCCAACATGCATCTTATGTTTACATGATTTTAGGTCAAAGATTAGACTCATTGTATTGGTCCAAACAGCTTTGCATCTTTTTCATACTGACACTGGAGCAAAGTCATGCTTCGTTGGAGTGAACTAGAGGGAGGGTACAAAATGCTTTGACTAAACAGATTCTATGCCAGTTTGCAACCAGCCTATTGTACGTATGCAAGGCACAATTTGGATCAACATACATACATTGCCCAAGTTGTTACTGTGCAGCTAGAATGTTTTGGTGCATCAAACCTCCAGTTGTAGCTACTAAGCCCTAGGACTTTTGTGAACCTGGAAATGCATGAAACTGTGCTTTTCACATATTGGAAGGGATCCTGAAGTGTGGAAATTTGGGGAAGTTCCATCAATAAAACCTGGATTCTTTGTAGTGGTAATTTATCAGCTGGAGCAGGAACTCTGGAAGTTCAAAAGTCTGGGTGCCTATTAAGGACATTGAGAAGCAAAATGCAAAAAGATTGTGGCAGAAGATTTGCACCCTCAGATAGGCTTGACATGTTGGTTTTGTTCTTGCAATGTACCAGACAGCGCTGGATTCTATGACACCGATTGAGTCTACATTTTCATTGGATATTAATTCCAAGCTAGATTGGTGGGTGCTTGCTAGACTGAATGCTGGTGTTCAATCTGTGTGTCGATACATGTCAGTACAGAGAGTTTGTCAATGAAGGTCTCTTGTTTGTCCTCCTCTTTTAGTATACACGCTATCTGGAGGATAATTTTTTTCTCATTCTGTAGGTTTCTTGAGTGCACCTTCTGTGCAATATTCATCAGGCATTTTGTAACTGCACAATTTTACTCCAACCTCAACCTAAACAATATTGCAATCAAACATAGAGCATATTTTTGGGAGATAGTTCTTGATGTACTATCTTCCTTGCATTCATGCACTGCATGTTCCAGAGGGTTCTCTCAGTCATCTTAATGCCTTCTCACATGCTGTTCAACTTTTACAGGGAGACACTGGGGAAAATATTGGCTCGAGGCCATAGCCGTGTTCCTGTGTATGATGGCAATCCTCGCAATATCATTGGACTCCTACTGGTACTGGATCTTAGCTCTGGCATTCAGCTAGCTCATTTTATAAGTAATTGAGGTTGTAATTGTGATCTGCATCATTTGCAACTGCAGGGTAGAATTGAGATTCATTTTTGCAATTCCTTTTCAAATCTTCTGATGTTAGGATAATAATTTGTCAGTTTTCCTTATTTTGGGCTTGCATAGGTACACTGTACATGTGCTTGCTCTTCTTGGAAGCTATACAAGGTGTTAGTATTGTCATCTTTTTTATGTACAGATCGTTCTCATCAAGTTCTATGTGCCTGCAGGTGAAGAGTCTTCTTACTATTCGTGCAGAGGATGAGACTCCTGTGAGTGCTGTCTCCATAAGAAGAATGCCCAGGTGAGAAGAATATATGTTCCACAAACTCCTTTTTCCAGTCAAAAAACTGGAAATATGTCGAAATTTGTACACTTGCTTCTAATTTGAAAACTTTGCAGGCAGTTACTCGACACAATTGAACTTGGACCTATAATGGAATTGGTGATGAGCATCTCTTGGAATAATTTATCTGTTTGTTCATGGTCTGTCCTTTCAAACTTGGTGCATTTTTGTGAAGATGTCAATCTTGTCTGGATGAAAACTTTAGGTTTGAAGATTGGCCTATTGTGTGGCAGAGTTGGAAGTGACATGCCCCTCTATGATATATTGAATGAGTTCCAAAAAGGTAGCAGTCATCTGGCTGCAGTTGTAAAAGCAAAGTCGAAGAGGAAGGATGATGGCCCATCTCATGAAGAAAGTGCCAAGGATGGATTAGATGATTGCAAACAGGAAACTGGAGAAGCAGACCTTGAAAAAGGCATCCAAATTGTGGCAACTGGTGATAAAAGGAGTGACAAGAATGGTCCAGAGATCATTAGTAGAAATTTGGAAGAGAATGGGAAAAGGGAGACCCGACGTGTCCGCTTTAGTGAACCACAGCGAGGAAGCACTGGCCAGGCAGATGATGTGAAAGAGGGGGAAGTGATCGGCATCATTACTATGGAAGATGTGATGGAGGAGCTCTTGCAAGTAAGTGTAAATTTGAGGATTTAGAGATTGGAGATTCCCAGAAATACCTCTTATCTGAGTCTCTGGCAGGTCAAGTGTCAGTCAGATTGGAGACCTGCAAGCAATAAACCATGCCGTTCAAATAATTCATTCAGGCCTGGTTTTCAGTATGTGGAATATAAGCACATCAGTACTTTGTTGAAGCTTTGCTGTCTTTTAATACCTGTGAGTTGGGTTGGGTGGAACTTCATGCATAGTTGTTTTTCCACTTACAGTGGCTTTTGGGTGTATCAACTTGCAGGAGGAGATTGTGGATGAAACTGATGAGTTCATTGATGTTCACAACAAGTATGCCTACATACTTCTGATGTTGTCAATAGCCTGAACCCAATATGAGTGCAACTAGAAAGTGAAGATGCTGTGTTTCGAAGTTGGGAAAAATGAGTCAAATGATGTTTCTTAGATACTCAATTGTACCCAGTACCTCTATGGTCAAAGACCACCAAGTTCTTTCAAGCAGCATATCCTAAAACTTGTTATCCAACACTTGTAAGTTATCTTTGATCTGAATCAAGTGGTTTGAGCTGTGCAGAATTCGTGTGGCAGCAGTAGCTGCTGCACAAGTGACCAGGGGGGCATCATTGGTCCGCCGAGCTGGTTCCATCAACCATCCTGTAAGCTATTTGCTGAAACTAACTTTACAACTGCTGCTTATGTGTTGATTGTTAAACACATAAGTGTCATGAGGGAAACTAATAAACTTGCTTTTCTCCAGAAAATGTGTAGTTGACGTGCCTGTGTTCATGTTACAATACTCAGCAAAGGGTGGCAGGGGATCCTGCCATTGGATGTTTAAGAGTGATTTGTACAAATTCTGCTGTGCAGTTCTTTAATAATGTGGTAATACTTTGTGCATGGAGGAAAGCATCTTAAACAATTGTGGTCTAATGATCTTGCAGCAATTGGGATTATCCAAACAAGGTCAACTTGCAGTGAACAAAGTTCGAAAAGTGGAACAAGAATCCAGGCAGAAGTCATTGGCAACATCTGGAAAGATTGATGAGAATAATCTCACCAAGCCCCTTCTGGGTGTAGAGACTTGACAAGTCAAGAGATTAAACAATTAGCTATGACTTAGCCAGTCTATTCAGTGGAAATTGGTATTGGACAATTAATTTGCAGAGTCTGTAGGGGAAGTCTTTGCACCTAGATTTATGGTCTGGATTTAAAAGGCAGGGTTTCTTATCCTGGTTTCAACTTCTCTGAGTACTAGGAAGGAGGATTTGCATTTCCAGCTTTCATTGAAAAATCTGGATTTTGGGTCTGAGAACTTTACAGCTCCCACATCACATATGACTGCTGCTATGGCCAAGAATGAAGCTGCAGGACAGAGAGTTTGGTGCTCTCCAGGCAGTGATGCAGTTAATGTTCAGTTGCAGAAGTAGGTCTCACAGTCTCAAACCTTAACTCTTATCACCTGAGGACTTTGTTTTCTGCACGATGTGAAGACATCCAATGAGGTTTTCAGAGTCATCCACAAAGAGAACTAGAATTGTTGATGTGGATTGAAATTGGTTGAATGGTCGGTCCTCTGTGACTTCATGGTACTAACAATTTATTTGTTTTGCAAATTGTTTGGAATCAATCTGTGACCCATACTTCGGGAATATTCTAGTGGGAATATTTCTCTGCTTTTCATGATCTAGAATTCAGCAAGGGAGGTACAAATCCAACTGATGATGATAAGATGCAGTTTCCTCACTGAGGTTTTGTTCTACCAGCCTTCTAGTGGAGGTATAGAGTACTAGCTGCTGCTGTTGTAGGGAAACTTTCATGGCACTTCCCTTGATAGTCATGAATGTAGGGAATGCAACTCACTGTTTTCAATCCTATCAAAATTAATCTGACATATGCCTTGGCAGCCTAGGTTTTTTATGGGTCTGTTTTCTATTGCACCTCTCATGATTTTTCACGCGATAAAAAACTTTTTTGAATCATTATTCATGTTTCAATTTGTGTGCATGGTGGGTTTTTTGAATTATTACTCATGTTTCAATTTGTGTGCATTGTGGGTTTTTTGAATCATTGCCCATGTTTCAATTTTCGTGTATGGTGAGGATTATGCTTAAGCATGTCAGAGTGTGATATTTGTTATGGTGTTCATTTTGCATGACAAAATTAGTCATATCCAAATAAATGTTAAATACATCCATGCACCTGTAAATTTAGTGTAACATGCATACATTTGTAATTCTTATGTTTCACCAATTAGAGTGGGTATCTTTAATTTGATGTAGTTAAATTATTACTTATGTAATTATTCAACGGGTAAGTTTGATGATTTACTTATTAATAGGATTTCATAGTTTAATTATGATTTGGTTATAATGTTTGAATTTTACATGACAATTTATATGTGAAAATCATGTGAAAGTTTTTGACACATTACAGTGCATTGACTTTCACATGATAATTTATATAAAAATCATGTGAAAAGTTTTTGCATTTTATTATGCATGTGAATTCAAATGGGAGAGCCATGTGACGTGTAGACTTTAAAAAATTTCTTGTTTAGTTTCCTTTTGGTTAGTATATAAGTGTATGTTTATGACCTTTGAAAACACCTTCATTTGATAAAAATAAGTTATTATATGAATGTAAAATTTCATGAAATATAATTATTAAAAAAATTAAACTTTTTTTTTTGAAAGGTTTTGATGTAGTTTATGTGAAGTCCATAGTAGGATAATGGTGTGGCACACGAGTTATACATAGACAAAAGAAAGATGAAAAAATCTTTATGCAAACAATAACATAGATTTCCATAATTATATAATAAACATACATAATTTTGATCTTAAACCCGCTTGTGATTTACATACCCATGGCCCCTTTCATTGTTATTATTTGTTACAACCCCTTAGGAAAATAATTTGTTACATGTATGTACAATTAGTTATATTAGGTAGTCAATTTTGCCATTACTTTAGATATGTATTATAAAAGCAACTTGGGTATCTTCCCCTCTCTTTCGTATATGAATGCTTATTGTTAAGTGGCTAGGGGGAGAAAATGAAGTAATTATTAAGAAAGAAGATAATCCATGAAAAGGCACATGCCATGCTATTGTGTCTTTTCATTTATTTTTTAAAAGATATTGAAATAATAATTATTTAAATTACATAAATATTATAACCTTATGGTTGGGGAAAAGCTCTAAATATATGGAATGTATTGTAATAATTAAACAATTTTTTTATTTTAATTTAAGATTCACTCTCAAAATGTAAAAAATATATAAGAATAATGATAAATGAGATGGAGGTTTATCAATTTAATAATATCCCCTTCCTCTCCCGCCCCCCCTCCCCTTTTTGCTTCTCTCATATGTTTTCATATGGCTTTCAATAGTTCATCATTATTTGTGAATCTCAATTTTGATTTTACTATATGACATGAACATGTGCATTTTCATGTCCATATAGGCAATTAAAGGAAAAGAGTGAAATAGTTATTCGGAAAGGAGTGAGGTAGTATTAGAAAAGAAACAAGTCCATGAAAAGACACTAAAACCTTTTGGCTAGGGAAAAGCTATGGATTTATGGAATGTACTCCAATAATTTTTTTAAAAAATTATTTGAATTTAAGTTTCACTTTTAAAATGTGAGAAAGAGTTAAGAGTAATGGTAAACAAGATGGAGGTTTATCAATTTAATAATATCCCCTTCCTCTCCTAAACCCTTTTTATTTTCCTCCTATATATGTTACCATATGGTTTCCTACAATTCATCATTATTTTTGTCAATTTCAATTCTAACTTTACTATATAACATGGACATGACAAGGCATGTTAATGTGCATTTTCATGTACGGTGGTTAGGGCAAGTATTTATTAAGAAAAAAAGTAAGGCACTACATGAAAAGGCACATATTATTGTCTTCTTTCCTAATAATTACCTCATTTTTCCCCCCTAGCCACCTAATATTACATACATACATACATACATATATGGACCACTTGTAGCAATAAAACTTTGGATTTTTAAATTCATTGAATTGTGAGGATTAATTATATGTAACATTATTAATCAATACTACAACATGGTATTGAAACCAACACAATAGTTGAGCAAAATATATTTCTTTAGTAAAGGTGTCCTTAAGATTTGATCTACAATCAAGATTTTTTTTCCTTTGTTAATGCACAAGCCTTGTTGCATGAAGGCCCATATGAGCCTTGTTCTATGATTGCTCACGACATTGTGTGTTTTTGTTGATTTGTTTTACATGAATCTTGGTGGGTCACATCATTGTTTATTTGTTACTAATCTTACATTTTATATTGAAGTTTGTATGTGGGTTTCTTGCTCCACAATTACACCTTCCAAATTATTGTTAAGCAAAGTCCAAATGTTTTCCTAAATTTTTGTCATCTATCACTCAAGTTACTAGTACTCATACATGTCATGTGCATGAGCATTTCACAAGTCCTATCTCTAGTCTAATTTTCTTTCTTTATCATATTTTTCTTGGTTTAGCTATTTCAATTAGCTAGAATGTCACAATTTGATCCAATGTCATAGGCACTAAAGTTATGATGACAATTTAAATATAATTCATGGAAGTTTCGAATGGAAAATGTCTTCATAAGAGACAACAAATGGAGGTTCATTAATCCTAATGCAACCGATCTTATTCCCATTAATGCAACAAAACATGGATTGATTGAGCATGAAAAAATCAAGGTGCTAACCACTATAGCTATGTTTTTGAAGGAAACAATATAAGAAGTGATTACAAGTAAGCTTCAAATAGAATGGAAGCAAATTGCAAATCAATTCTTGATGATCAACAATGATACATGCTTGATGCTAAAGGACAAGCTAGCAACAATATGCCTCATCAATGGAAGATCAAATTCAAGGCTTGAAATGATTTGAAATGACATATTTATGATAAATCATTTAAATGTGCATTTACATAATAGTATAGTGTGTGCAACATTTTTTTTGGTCATAAATTCTTTTGTCAACTTATGAATCATGATTCTAATAAAATTTTTTTGAATAACCAATCTAGTTCTACCACATCTTGACTAGCTAACCCATTATTTTTTAGCAAAGCAATAACAAGGTGGGTGTGCGTCATTATTTTGTGAATGCACCCCACAAGAAGAAGCATTAACAAGGAGGTTTAACAACATGAATGTGCGAGGTTCAACACTAGCAAGCATGAAGGGTACACCTAATAAAACACATGGGAAAAAGGTAATTAGTTCTTATCAATGTTTGTCAAATGTCAAATCATTTAATGCACAACTACAATAAATTAGCACAGGAAATGGTTCAAAGATTTAAAAGGTGCCAAAACATAGGACATCATCAATCAAACTATCAACAACCACCCCAAATTATCAATTTCATGCTTGATCCAAGATCTTTAAGATGATGGCATTAAGAAAAACAATTATAGTTTTGTGGACCTATGTGACATAGTTTTTAGCATCATAGATCTTGAAAGGGATCCAAATTGGTTCATTGATTTTGACATTTCTAAATATGTAAATGGGGATAAAGATGTATTCTCATATATTTAGAGTATTAAAAGGTTGATACCTATGTCAAAACAACTGGAAATTAAACTTTGTTTGTTGAAGGAAAAGGAATTGTAAACTTGTTTTCATGAAGTTTAGAAATAAAAATTTCAAATGTTTATATGTGCATGGGTTCAACAATTTTTATCTCTGGTAAGCTCAATAATGGAATAAATTTTGGTTTTTTTTTATGGCATAATTAAATGCTTAATCTTCAAAAAAAAAAAAAAAAAAAGTGAAACATGGGGTTCAACATAATTCTAATGGACTTTATAGATTATTGATTGAGGACCCATATTTTCAAATTTGTGTTGTAAAGTCCTTAGACACGGTAGTAGTCCTTTGGCATAAATGACTAAGCCACCTAAACCACCATAGATTGCAGTTGATCGTAGCAATAAATAGTTGGTTGGAGCCATTCCTTTCATATCAATGTGTGGATAATTGTGTTAATATTGTGTTGAATGGGAATGTCATAGAAAAAGGGCCATCAAAAAGAATGAAAGACAAGCCATTTAGGTGTTGGAGTTAATCCACAATGATTAGCTTTGTGGAATTATCGATCCTACATCAATAGGAGGCACACATTGTTTCATGATGTTCATTAATGATTACAATTGCTACACATGGATCCATTTCCTCCAATCCAAATCACAAGAATTTCAACATTTCAAGTTTTTTAAAACATCAATGGAACTACAAACATGAAGAAGATCTAGATGTTTAAAAGTCATATCAATGGAAAATATTTATCAAGGGAATTCACAAATGTTTTACACAAAACATGGGATAAGGAGAAATTTCACTCAAGGATATACTCCTCGCTAGAATGATGTGACAACATAGAATTACATAACCCTTTTGGAGAAAGTTAGATCCATGGCATTTGAAGTTTAAATTCCAAGAAATCTTTGAGTTAAAATAGTCCATGTTGCAAATTACCTCACAAATTTTGTTCCCACATGAGAAAATTCTAGAGTCATGTCATACTAATGAATAAAAATATACATATTTTTTTGAAATTTTGAACTTTTAGTACCATCGGACTACCAAAATAAAAAGCCTTAAACTAATTTTAAGATTGGAAGTTTATAGTTTTGAGGACAAAGACCTCTTGAAAAAAATTATGAATGTATCGTAGGGGTACCAACCAAGTATTTTGGTCAACGCTACTTCTATTGAGATACCTTCAATAGTGGACAACACCATAGTTCAACAAAGTGAACCCACTTTTCTTGAGGATCTTTTTTATTGCACCCTTTAGGTGTTTTTAGCAAACTATTTGCTTAGGAGTATTATACAATAAAAAATGTGTGTTTCCTTTGCTTTGGAATGGTTTTGTTTGTTGCAAAAGTGTCATTTTTTTTGGTAGATGATCTATGTGATCTTTTGAGATTTGTGTACAACTTGACTTTGAGATTATAATCTTTTGTTATCAATTTCTACCTAAACAATAGAAAGTCAAATTAATTTAAATTACATGGTTGATGACTATTTTTCATTGCTTACTATATTATTTTGGTAAGAACCAATTGTATTCAATAACAATAAAAATCTTGTTTGAAGCTCTAGGATTCTAGATTTTAGATTCATTTGATTTACTTTTGCAAAATCTCCTATATTTGTAGCCTCATAATCATTTAATAACATAAAATTTAAAATAATAATTTCAAAATTTCTATATCCCAACATTATTAGAATGGCATTACCAAAAATTAAAAGGAAAGAAAACTTATTTGAAAAAAGTATGCATCCTCAACAATGTAACATGCATGCATATTTAGGCTAGAAAGAAAAAACTTCAATAAAAAACATAAAAATGCATTCTTGTAGGTTGCAATTTGGAAACCATGGTCTATTGTTGTTATGATCTTGATGCACACAAGCTAACGATCAACAATGATGTCAAGGTGAATGAAGGCATATTTGGCATACATTAGTGACTATCATGAACAACACATTACATCCTTTTTTTAAATGTATACATATATTAGCAAGATAAAGGCTCAACCTCCATCAATGCACTAAAATCAAAGGGGATCGATATCATGTTCATCATTAATAAGTACACCCAACCTTGAAAATTCAACAAGGCAAGCTAACAACAATTGGTCAAAAAATCAAACAATTCTTGATGAGGAGAATTCAACTGACACTATTAATTATACTCAAAACTAAGGAACAACATCAATGTTTACAACATCACCTTATGTCAATACACTTTCAAATATGAATGACCAAATGATGTTAACAACCTTATTCAAATTTTGGACCCACAACTTTAGCCTTCCAAATGTTTTATGAGTTAGATTATCATTTTTTTAAATGACCCATTGCATTACATCAAGAAAGTGTTCAATCCAATTTCTTTGCGGTAATGTTTCACACCAGATGTAGTCATAATATCTTAGGGAGTCAAGGCTTGCAAACTACAATATCAATTCCATTCAAGAACTCCTTCTAGCTTTGACTCACACAACAAAGATGATAAATTAAGGAGATTGATGACTTTTTCTTCAAACAAGGCCATTGATTACCATACTCCTTTATCAAATTTGGCACTAACTACTAAATAATTAATTAAATTTTAAATCTTACCTTCGGCACTTGATTTTTAATTTTGAAATTTTTGGCATGTAGCGGGTATGAAAAATAAAAAACACATTTTTTTAAGTTTATGGGACATGGGTCAAAACACAGTCAAAGGAACCACAAGTGTTAATTTATAATAATCCTGCATGTTTTTTTTCTCAAAACAACTTTTTCATATGAATGATTCTTTTTGAATTTGTTATGAAAAATAATTAGAAATGAGCCAATAAGTCATTTTTTAATCAATTTTTAATAAATATGAATTTGTAAAAATGTATAGATTCCTTGTAGATTTTATGTTTCACTTTGAAAAATGATGATAACTTCAAATCATACCAAAAAAATGTTAATTTTTAAAGTTAAATTTAATGTAATATAAAATAAAAATTTATTCAATACATTATGTACATTATACCCATTTATATGTGGTAAACCACTCTTGAAGTTTTGAAATTTTGAATTTTCAAATGTACATATTTTGAATTTTCAAAGTTTTAAATTTTCACATTTTAAAAATCGTGAACAATTGTAGAACTGCCTAAATCCAAGATTTTCAATGGCAATCTTACAACTTTTATTCCAAGCCCATGCAATTCCATCTTAAGGTCCTACCTAAGGCTATTCTTATACCATGTAATAACTAAGTATTCATCTATGTCCATCCACTTCCAAACTATGATCCATAAGAGTCTAATTAGTTTGCATGGGTGTCCATTTGGGTCATGTGGAAATACTTAAGGACTTGTATGTCCATATGTATCACCAACATGGGAACCACAAAAAACCTAGTCAATGATTACAGACTTCTTGAATGTTCATGCATTCGATATTAGTTCCATATAACTCCATTCCAAATCTTACAATGTCCATTTAGATGCAATTACATGTGTGGTTGAATCCCATGTGATTGAAGTATTTCCAAAAGTTCATGAACATGCAATTGCAAATCTCCCAAGTCCTAGGTGCTCCAAATACCTAGAAAAGTCCATATACATGTAATCATGTTTTCTTTGGATCTCATGTGGTCCATGTTCTTATTCTTGATTTTGCTATGTTTTGTCAAGTAGATCCAATGTGGACCTCAATGTCCATCTCAAACTTGTATGACAAGTGCCAAATACTTGCTGAGTCCAACACCGCATCACAAACTTCCCCCCACCATGTATCTATGCCTTTACAACACTTTAACAATGTGTTTAAGGTTAAGTGCTAGTTAAGTGTTAATAAATTATTGAAATAAGGTTATTATGGCATTGTAACACAATGTTTGATCATCACAATGTGTTGCAATGTAATCACAACATCATATTAATGACTATATCAACACTTAGTTAGCACTTAACCTTGAACACATTGTCAAAGTGTTGTAAAAGCACAAAACCTTGTAGGGGGCAAGTTTATGATGCATAAGTCCATCGATGGGAAGCATTGAGCTTGCACCACAACCTGCAACAACACCAACACAAATTGAAGTCATATCCCTTAATCGTTAGTTGCAGCCAAAGCAAAAGGACAACATTGGACTTCAATGCCCACAACTACCAAAATAGTCCTCCCCTAAGAACAAGTGGAAAATAGGGGTGAAAAAAAAATTTGAATGTGAATGGTGTTGTATGAAAAAAGCTATAAGACCATATGACATTTTTAGGGGATGAAGAAAATACTTGTACTTCTAGCAAAGGGCCATCTAATAAGTCACAACCCAATGATCAAACCGTTGAAAGTCCTATAAAAAAAATTAAAGAAAAAATCACAAGATAAGACCCCAATTGTGCAAAAAAATTATGTGTTTACAAAAACCAAAGTTGCTGATAATAAGCCCAAGGGTACAAAACAAGGTCAAGGGAAACCCAAGTGATAATCCAAAGGTATAATAATCAATTCTAAACCCAAGTTTTCTATGTATTCAAATCTTTGGAATTGTATGTAATCTGGGGTTGTACCATGAAATCATAAACTGGAGTTTGATTGCATTTCTTTGTAGCGTATGTTACTTGATAAACCACAAGTGCTAATGTCTGGAATTATCATAAATAAGGACCACATGGAAATGTGCATTTAAGAGCTGTGTAGTCAAGATTTGTACAATTGGAATGGCCTAGTTGAATATGTAACTTAGAGATATATATTTCACTCCTATTCCTAACTTGAAACTCAAGTTACAAGTCTTGAATGTAGTACCTGAAACAATGATTTATAGTTTCGAGGAACATATGTGGGGGATTTTGATTTTTTCCATCTTGAAAACCAATGGAATACTATGTAATAGTCTAGTCAAGTATGGTACATTCACAAAGATTATTATGTTTCTCAAGGGGTTTGGACCTTCATATCCAAGTTGTAAGACATCAATGGTATTTTGCTAAAAGAAATTGATAGTGTGTGTCAATTATGTTATGGTAAAACTTCATGTTTTCTTGTGATGTAGCAGAGTTGATAACTTTGTAAAATCTTGCTAGAGTATGTGTGAAGTTCATTTTGCAAATATTTACATAAATGTGTGATTGCTTTTATATAAATACACAATTTTCATTTGATTGATCTTATTCAAACACATTGGGTGTATGTTGGTGGTTCTTAAGGGTGTTTTCTATTCCCTTTAGTTTTACATGCTTTCTTCCATTTTCTAATTTTGGTTTACTAAAATTATCAACAAGTTTTTCCAAATGTGAGACATCAAAACACATGAAATATTGAAGTCTCTTGTTTATTCATCAAGAACAAACTATTATTACATTCCAAAAACAGAGTGGAAAAGCTTCAAAAGAAAATCCAAGTAAACTAGTTCAAAATTCAAAAACTTTCCAGTCGGTTTAACTAGTTACCAAATACATATTAAAAAATTGGGTTAACATTACCCCTCCCCCCTTTAAAACCAGATTTCGTCCTTGAAATCAATCACCTAGAACTACATGTTTAACACCTGCAAGTAAATCATCAACATGTTCACATGTGGTATCAATAGGTTTAGCTAAAGGAACCGATTGAAGCCTTGGTCTCTCTATAATAAGTGTGTCCTTTAGTAGTATATCTAGAGTCTTAAAAACTTCAAAGGCATGGGTAATATTGTCAATCAAACTAACCTTTGTGCCTATTCCAATCTATGGTATAACTAATGGTATGGTTTTTGGGGTGACAAGTTTTTCCAAGGCTTCTACTACAAGAAACAATGGCCAACTCTACTCCTCTTCTGATGGGTTCATATTCTTCAGTAATAGTGACAACAAGTTCATTTCGATAACTTGTAGCTACAATTATTGCTTGCACATGTGAACTTTTTTGGAAAACATTAATAGGTATTTTAACCAGTTTGCCAATAAGTCGGTCATACTTATAGCCTTCAAAATGCAACCGATGTGCAACTAGTTCATTCAAGTAGGCTTCTTCATTTGCATGAACAATCTCTATACTATCTTGGATCTGTTCTTCTATAATCTCCTATACAATTTGCCACCATTCCTTCCATTTTGGGTTTTTATCAACCAATGTTTGGTTTTGTACCTTAAGCAAGGCATTGTCCAAAAGCAATTCTTCAAACTCCTTCAACTAGTTATCCATGTAAGTGGTTTGAAAAACTTTACCCAACACTTTGCGAAAGTGTCTCCAATTTGCCTTTCAATTCTTGGATATGTACCCGAAGTTCATGGGTACGATTCTCCATGTCAATGTTGACTTTCGTCAATTGTTCCTTTTATTACAAATAGGTATTCTCTAGCCCCAACAAAGTCTTTTCCCATGGTACACTAATGGCCTCCATCTTGCCATAGTCCCTTATTAATCAGTCAAGATCAGTCTACATAGTCTATTTGAAATTAAATTCACTTTGATCCTCCATGAATTGGTCACTTTCCATCCTTATTAATTCGTCATCTTGTTATGTAGTGACATCAATTTCCGTGTCCTCATCACCTCCCTCCATAACCACAATTTGCTGATGGGTGCGAAGTTTCTTCTTCGGTGGTGAACTGGTTCGTTCTAAACTCAACCAGTCCTTGGGTTTTGATGGTCCAATTTGTATCTTCATCCATTGTAATTGCCAAACTAGTTGTGGTGAGATGTTAGCTGAATGCACTGATTGTTGTTCATTAATGAATTACTCCTTGGTCATAATATTAGGAAAGGGTTTTCTAGATTACTTCGTAGCAATCTTCTTCTCCTCTTTCCCCTAAACTGGTTGTGGTTTTGGATAATCAACAAATGTATCCTCTTCTAACAAAGGAAACTAGTATTGTAAATGGACTTTTATTACAGGTCCAAAGTAATAGGTTGTTGCCTTCCTATCAGGTGCTACTAACCCTATTGCAATATGCTTTTGGTGTTTAGTACACTAGGCAAGTTTTATTGACATTTGTGTCAACTTAATGGAACACCAATTGATCTTTTTCCCTTGTTTGCCAAATTTAGAATGATGGCAATATGGTTGTTGAAATATACTAACCTTTCTCATTGGTAAATCATTTGCAGAATTATTGTAAACCTGGCATGGTATTCCTCCATCTAGATGACGCTCCACTATTCTTTGTTGACAAATGCATATGGTCCAACTATGTTTTTAAGAACAACTTGAGCCTCTTTGACTAATGCATGTATTGCATCAACCACTCCTTCAACACTAATGCCAAATTGCTAAATGATTAACTTTTGGTCAACGGTGATTTTCTCACCATAAACAACCCAATTGCGTCCATCCTCTATGGATTCCTATGTGTGTAATAATTCCTCCAATAGGTTTGATCGTGGAACTATCCAGTGAATAGCAAACAAGCCACCCAAATTGGCTCGCTTTGCCCATTGTCATTCTTTGGATCCCATCTGGATCCAATGAAACAATTTTTGAATTTCCTTCACTTCAACAAGTGTTCACTTCTAAGTTACTTTGGTAGGTGAATTGCCCTCCTCCACCTATCCCTTCCCCTTGTGCCTCATCACGTACTTGGATCAGGCCTTGGTAGGTGTAGCAACAAATATGTTAAGAGAATCAACTTTTACATCAAAAAATCCTCCTTCAACTAATATTAATGAAAAATTTGTTGGTTATTCAACTTCAATAGGTCACTCAACTTTTTCTTATTTTTTTGTAGCTCTTCTTTCAACCTATTTTTCCTCCTCATAATCATTAATTATGACAAATGTAGGTGCAGGAGGTGAAAATTATTTTCAAAGACCTTGCAATATTTCTTCAAGTCCTTTTCCCAAAGTGGCAGCACGGTTTTAATGCTTCAAAAATTTCACTTTCTACATCTCTTTCTTCCCCAAAACTCTCACTATTTTTTCGAAATTCAAAAGGCACCTTGATGCAAGTGGTTCAATGTAAATTGCTCTTGTTGCTCTAAAAGCTTCCTCCCTAACTTTTTGTAGTTCATTTTGTTATGCCTTTTTCTCTCCTCTTTCTCTTCTCAACTCTACTTCCCTCTTGTTTGCTCTTTCCTTCAACTGATCCAAGTCACTCATTGCCTCATTTTGGTGTAGCAAAAAATATAAAACAATCCAGAATGAAAAAATGAAAGGACATTCCAAGGGGCACATTGGTTTCTTGTACTATAGCTTTAAAGTGAAAAGTGTCGACGCTTGGAGAATAATGAAAATTTTAGGGCATACTTGTTGTAAGAAGTTGACACCTGTAATTAAATTTATTGAAATTTCATTGCTTTGTGTGGAATGAAGGCTAACAAATTGGTTCCCAACTAGTTGCCTTGTCAATAGGTCACTAGTATCCATTTGAACCAATTATGGTTCAGATAAATCATTATCCATTATTCTTTCAGTCAAGTTGTCTGTTGTCAAACCTCTAATGTTAGATTGAATTGGTTCTTTAAAAAAAATTACCAAAATGGGTTATTTCAACCGGTTCTTCATTTGATAGGTTATCAAAATGGGTTTCCTCAACCTATTGTTTGGTGGATAGGTTGTTAGAATGACTTAGCTCCACTAGTTTTTTTGGTAAAAAATCACTAGGCTTAGTTAATATAGGTTGGAATGTTTGATCATCCATAAACCTATAGGGTTTCAACTTGTTAATGTTAACTAGTACCAGATTAAGATCGAATTTATTGATAGTCACTAATATTACTATATGTTTAATAAAAAATATTGGATCCTATATGGTCCAAACCATTGTCTTTAAAACTTAGGGGTATGTGCTTTGACAACTCTTGGAAACCAAAAAACATAATCTCCGAACTGGTATTTTCTCTTAATGTATCAGTTCTGAAACCATAACGACTGATTCCATTAGTCAGAAGCTATCAAGTCTTGTGTTACTAACTAGTTCTCTTGCAATTTTTCTAGTTTTGACGAGTGACTAGTTAAAACTCTAACAAGTTTTGGATCGTAGGTCTGCCCTAGCTTGGATGGTAACATGTACTTTGTAGGTAGTAATGGGTGTAATTTGTAAACAAATTGAAATGGAGTGTGACCAATTCCAACCTTAAAAACAATTCTATAAGAAAATAAAACTGTGGACATGTGTTCATCCTAGTCATTCCTATTATCATTCACCAGTTTTGTGAACAATGTACCAAAAACTTTGTCAATAAACTCAGCTTGTCCATTCCCTTGTGGATAATAAACAATAGAGCTAATATGTCTCAAGATAAAATGATTGATTAAATAATGAATAACATCGTTAATGAAATGGGTACCTTGATTTGTTGCAATGGTAAGTGGATAGCCAAATTGAGTGAAAATATGGTCATATAATAACTTTGTAATAACAATAGTTATAGTGGTGTGTAAAGCTTTAGCCTCCACCCACTTGGTAGCATAATCAATGACAATTAAATTGTACCGATTTCCAAAGTAATGATTCGTTGGTTTAATATGTTTGATAAAATCTAGCCCCATTTTTGGAAAGGTTCTTAGGCAGAGTAGTAATTAATTTTGTTGTATTTTGAATTAATAGGTTACCTGTTTGTTGGCACAAATCACAGATTCGATAGAATTCATGAACATCTCTATTCATGGTTGGCCACTAATAATCGGCATCAAGGATCTTCCTCACCATGATGTCTAAAGAAAAATGTCCTCCACTAACTCCACTATGTAACTCTTATAATATAGTTGGCACTTGTTCAAGTTTGCAAAACACAACAAAACTTATTATCTTGTCCAAATTTGTAAAGTAATTTATTTTGTAACACAAACGGTTTAACTCTCTAAACTAAATATTGTCTTTGTGAAGTTGTGAATCTCTCTAGCGTTTTTCCTTTTAACAAGTAGTCATAAACACTTTGTAACCACTTTAGTTATAAAGTGAACATTGAACATCAGTGGTTTGATCAAGTACACCAATTGGTTCTGCTTGATTGGGAAATCTATTTAATTCATCTGCCATCAAATGGGATCTACCAAGTTTATAAACAATTTTGAAGTACTCCAAGAATAATAATAATCGCCTAACTATCCCACTAAAAACTTATGGCTTATTAACTAAGTACACAAGGGCCATGTGGTCAACATAAAATACAAACCATTTACCCAATAAGTAATGTCTAAATTTGTGTAAAACATAACCATATCTAGGGTTTCCCTTTTAGTGGTAGTATAGTTTCTCTCAACTGAGCTTAACAATTTGGAAGCATACACAATCAGATGATCAAACTTACCAGTTGGGTTCTGTGCAAATATGGCTCCTATTGCTAATTGAGATGCATCTATATGAACGTGAAACTCAAGCTCCCAGTTTGGACTGATCAAAATAAGGGCTTGTACATATTGATTTTTAATCTCCTTCTAAGCATTTTGGCATTCTTCAATCCATTCAAAGGCTTCAAACTTTTTGAATAGCTTAGTGATAGGCAACATGATTAAAGCAAAAATTTTAATGAAACACCTATAAAACTGGGCCATCATGTTAAAAACTTAGATCTCCTTGGGGGTAGTAGCTACTAGCATGTTTATTAAGGCTTCAACTTTCTTAGGATCCATGACTTTGCCTTCTTTGGACACTATGAAACCTAAAATGGTTCCTAAAAACACCATGAATGCACACTTGTCTAGGTTCAAACTAATGTTGAATTTTTTGCACTTAAGAAAACATTTTTTCAACTTTTCGAGGTGAGTTGACAAGTCACTAAAAATTGTAAAGTCATCAAGAATAATCTTCATGAATACATCAATGTATTCATGAAAAAATATAATTATTGCCCTTTGATAAGTGGGTGGGTCCATTTTTGACACCAAATGGCATCACAACCCACACAAAAGCCCCCTAGTTTGTCGCAAAGGCGGTTTTGTGGTAAGAACAAATCTAAAAAATACTTGGCATATATATCTAATGAACACACCTCATGAACTCTTGCCACATGGCATGTATTCCAAAAATGAAATATTGTATTATCATTAAACACATTATCAATGAACCCTTTGACAAATTAATGAAGGAAAATTCATTGAAGTTAATGTCACAAGTCATGAAGTGTTACAACTACTAGTCAATTTCATTGCCATGTGACATGCCACATGAGCAGCACACAACCATAAGTTGGTATTATGCACCAAAAGTTGCAAGAATCAATGGAATTTTGTTATATTACCTAATTTTGGATGATTAAAAATACATTAAAAATATATATTTGATATTTTGATATTTGTGTAAAAACTATCAAGTCATGATATCAACTATAGTTGCAAAACCATAATGCCATGTGGCATCACAATGTCCTTTGTAATTACGCAGTCATTAACTGAACTTGTAATTGCAATTGTAATCGAAAAAACAATAGTCGTTGTTAACCGGTTATAAAACCCCAGATGTGTTGTTGTGTACATGAGGCTCACATTGAACCCTAAAAAATAGGGCCCTTATCCTAATCCTTTCCTAGAAATCTCCTAAATGATTGGGTGCATTACCCCCAACCATTTCATTAACTCGGGCTATTTAATCCCAATAACTTCACCATTTGGGTCAAGGATGGTGAGTCTATGACTAGTAACTATTAGTTACTAAGAGGCCTATGGAACTAACTAATCTAGAGATTTTTACACATTAACAAAGATGCATCACCATATTTTTGTTTAATTCCCTTAGTTTTTTGTGGCATGACCTATTTAGTTAGCCATATGATGTTGAATCAATGGTGTGGAGAAATATTTTGAGATGTCCTTATTGAACCTGAGAATCACCAATGTTTTTCCACCATGTTTAGCTTAATGTGTTTCAACAATTGAAACACACTCACCAATGTGGGTTGTGCAAGCCAAAGTAACATAACATTTCACATGCATCATTTGAGCTCATTATTCAAAATTCCATACCAAAATTGGACTAGTTATGTTTCAATGACCTCTTATGTCATAATGATTAACCTTTTCATTCATGCATATACCTCTTACAAGTTCTCATGCAATTTATGTTGAAACTCTTATAAACTTTGTACCTTTCCTATTTAGACTCCTTGGTAATTCCTTTGTAACTTTTGAGAGAACTCAAAAAAGAAGTTGAATCCTAGCATAAAACCCTACCCATTAATGGAAGGCCAACACAACCACTTTTGGTGGTTGCATCTTCTCGCTTCCACTACTCAAATTATTATAAAACATTGTCATGACTGTACATAAAATTGTGGTGGCACTTGGGGTCACCATATCTTTAGCAATGGAAACATAATTAAATGATTATTTTATTCACCACTCTTCAATTTGAACTTCATAGGCATGCTTAAACTATGGTAATCATCCATCAATGACCTCTCCAAATGCTGGAATGATCCCTTCCATGATATGAAAGGTGTGAACAATTGTGAATTGCACATTTGTTATAATATATACCATCATAGATGTCAAATTCTTGGATCAAGCCAATTGCCACCCAACACCAATGAAGCCTTTTGGTGGCTTCATAAAATTCATCCATGTCCCACCACAATGGTGGAACAATTTGTAACTATATAGTAGTAAAATCCAAATTTGAATCTAATTAAAAATTTCATTTTGATAACAATGATGATGATGGTGTTGGTGGATGATGAATCGAACCCCCCACCTTGTAAACCCACTAGTACCATTTGCACTTAAAGTGTGTTTCTTTGTTTTCAAATTGCACAACAATTTCATGGTGACTTTATCATTAACCTTAAGTTCCAAAACCTAATTCCTAATGGATGTTAAACATGTCAACTTTATGTAATTTTAATTCAAGGACCTACACCCACCAAAAACATTTCATTGAGCCAAACAAATTTGGGGCTTAGTGCGAACACAACAATTGTGGTTTACTAGTCATCAACCCAATCTCACTATCACAACCAAACAATGGAGTTGGTTTGGTCATCATTTTTGAATGTAACCCACAATAACACCAACCTTTTTTTAGCCTGACCCTCTTAAACCATAATCATTATGTAGGGGTAAAAAATAAATTAAATAGGACAAATACATAATGGTTAGAATTGGTGGGTAGCCTTATCCCATGCCCAACCATTAACCACATTAATTGTAACTCCAAGGCTCATTGTGATAGTTAGCACATGTGGGACAACTCATTGCCTTTCACCTTGGGTTTCCCATTATGAAATATACACAAGTTTCCATAGATCAACCTATAATCATGTGCTTGCTTTCTAAGTTGTAAGCCAATGGCACACAACTCAATAAACCCCCCTACTTCTTGAAAATAAATATCACCCAACCAACATAATGACAAGAAACTTGCCCATAATCCAACAACATAAAGTGGGAATGAACTTTTTATACAACACAACTTCCAACCTTTGTAATTCATGTTTAGAAATTATGATGTACATTCAAAAGTTGACACACAACTCTCCCTATTTGTTGATGGTGGGCGACTCCACCACATGTGGGTTATAAGAATTGATGATTATTGGCACAAGCACCATGTTGTTGAAAAATTGACCAAAATTGACCCCACACACACTACCTTTCATGCCCCATAGAAATCCCCCCCAAATATTTGTCTCCAAATAACTTGAATATTCTCATCCAAGTAGCCCCCTTTTCCAATAATCCAACGGTTGGGCAAATATGTGATCGATTGCAAAATTATGATAAAAGAAAATTGGTCTCTTAGGCTCTTCAACAACCCCATTGAGCTAATGCAATTTTTTATATCCATCTAGTCCTAAGTAAAGTAGAAAAATGTAAAATTGATCAAGTTTATCAAATTGGACCCTAAACATCAACTAACTACAAACTATCCCAATTTAATTAATAATTGGCCTACTTAAAATAACCATTAATCAGAACTAGGACAAGTTAAAAAGAAAATTGAATCTAAAACTATCTAACAATTGAAAACCTAAAATTGTATTGGATGAACCTTTTAACATTTTGAAATAATGTAACCAAAACTAGAACTTGCTTATAATTTGATAAAAATTTGAAATTGAATTCAACCCAAGGTTTTTAAATTTTCAAATATCCAAATTGCACTTGGAACTATTTTTTATGGTGGATGTAGAATTGGAATGAAAGGTTACATTGAAAAATGAAAAATCATCTAAAATTAGTTTGGTCCCTTTAAATGAACAATTGACTCCCAAAATGGAATTGAAACTTGGAGGGAGTGCAAGAGAATGTAAACACATTTTCAAATGAAAGGCAAGTTTTTGAAAATCAAAGGGAAATAATCCTAGAACTTTTAATTGATCGAAAATTTCAAGGTGTTTTGAATAATTTTAAAAAAAAAGTTATTTCCCATTTCAAGAGTGAGTCATGCACTGAAGTTAAGGTTGTGACTAGTGTTGGTAGGTTCTTGAATTTTTGTAGGTTTAGGTTAGGTTACAAGTTCAAGTTTTAAGCTCTTTAGACTAGAGGTTCCAAGTTTTATTGGAACCACCATTGGAACCTAATTGGAAAATCAACTTATTTTCAAAATTGAATTAGAACTTAAATGGGGTGTTGTCCTATTTAAAAATGGTTTAGGTTCGCTGGGTACATAAGTAAAATTTTATTGCAAAATAATAAATTTGGCCCTACATTTGAGACAAATTATTTCATTTGATTGGTTTGTACACAATTAATATTATATTATCTTTATCTTGGAATGTGTGTACTAGTTGAACAAATTAATTACACTTTTTTTTCTGTTGGATTTAGTTATGTGTAATTGAGATGGAACCATACTTTGTCTTTAATTAAATTGGGTCTAAATTCTCTACTAGAATTGAAGATTTTTAAAATCCAAAAAACTAGACTCGAGGTTAGCTTGGAGGTTTTATCTAAAGCAAAAAATGGGTTAAAACGAAGACCGAAGGTTCCTTTTGAAATTAGGACCAAGACAATAGAACCAATGACAAATACGCAATATTTTGGATGAAATGCAACCTTTAAGTAATGTGAAATTGAATTTGAAACCAAAAATGTGCACTTGAAAATATTATTTCCAAAAGGGCCTTATAAAGAAAATGGTGACTTTTGATTGGCAAGCAACAATAATTGGCCCATGTGGTTTCAAATGGTCTCCCACTTTAAAATGTGCAAATTTTCATGTTATGGGTGGGGATGGGGAAATGAAATGAATGATACTCTATGTTGGATGTCATAAACAATAATAAGTGCCCAAATGGGGGTATGGGTAGAGATGTTCCAACAAATTATAATTAAACTTATTATAAAGCCAATTGAAAAGAAGCAATGTCTCAACTACATCCCCCTCCCATTCATCACCATCATCCTTCAATTATCAGCAATCAGCGGGACTTAAAACTAGAAACCCTTGAATTTCCATACAAAAATAAAATAAAATAAAAATCTTGATCAATGAACAAAGTGTAAAAAGTCTGATCCATTTTTTACAAAATCTAAAGAAATAAAGAACGTGTGCAATGCGTACTGAATCCAAATGAAATGAAATCATAAGCATGTCCATCCCATTCATGTAGCACACACGTGTATGATGTCATAGTTGCATGTATTAATGCTCATATTTGGGCCCTTCAAGTTTGAGAAAGAAATGCTCCCATTTCAATAGTACTACTTAAAGTCCTTTTGGAATTGTGAGATGATGGAAATTTTTGTTGCAATAGCTTTGATTTGGATCAGATCCCCCGTTTGATTGGATCCTTATTTGATTGGATTTTCATGTAGCCTCGAGATGATGGAGGCAGCTGAACATGAATACCAAAGAACATAAACATCATCGTACTAGATCTAAATCAACATCTTGCACAACATTGGCAGAATATTGAAAGAACACCATGGACCCACTAAGTCCTTTTAAAAATTCAAGTTATTTAAAAAGAAAACTATTTGGATTATAACAATCCCTTTGCACAACCTTCAAGGGGTTGTGAGTTTCGACATTCTCCATAAAAAGCAAAGCATATACACAGAAGCTACCTCTTTTTGAAAAACAAAAAGGTTCAATTTTTTTTAAATGAATTTTTTTTCACTATATGGTACAAATGGGATCACCATTTTAACAAAATCTTGAAATTCAAGTCAAAATGTGGCAAGGTTAAACTTTCATTATGTTTTTGGGGGAGGGAGCAACCCATTCATGTAGGGATGCTCTGTTATCACGCATTTAAAATGCGACACCTTTAGAATTGAACAGACATGCTGCCATCTGAAGTGTCTGCAACAAGGTCTGGTTCCAGCAATAGAGGCTGGCTGACCTAACCGCAAGCCTTGGTCCAGGCAACAAACACTCACACACATACACACCTCTTAAACCTATCCTATAAGCCCTCCTAGTTCCCCTACATCACCTAGGTAACTACTGGGGTATTTGAGCATCATAGGTCCTTAAATAGGTAGAGAATTGTAATCGGTTACTATGTAGGTCAGTAAGTAAGCAAGGCACTTCATGCCTCCTACTAGGTAGGTAGATGAATGGGAGTGGTTGGTACATAGCTAGTGATGGTGGTTAGCTATGATAATAGGAATTCAACAGAGTGTGTTTACTGTCCACATACCATCCATCCTGCATGGTGCTCTCATGGGTGCATGGTAGCTCTTTTTCTCCTTCACCGAAAAAGTTTCAAAGAAAATAAAAAAGAAGAAAAAAGGAACACATGTTTGTTTTTCTTTTATGGCAATGGCAGTGATCATGATAAATTGCAAAGAAATGAAAAAGAAAAACTTTGAAAGTGTTGTGTTACAGGCTTGAAATGTTAGAGAGAATGTCAAGAGTAAAAACCAAAAAGAAGATGGGGAGGGTCGATGAGAGGTTGTACCTAGGCCAGAAAGAAATGGGGGCCTTAAAATTATTTTAAAAATCATGTTGTTTGCTTTTCTTTGACTAGATTAAAAACCTAATCACCCTAATGATTGTTGGAATTGGGTTTCATCACAAAATGGGGAAATCCCTTCAACTGGTGCAGTCATGAAGGCACGGTCACTCAGGCCTTATCATAGCACACATTAACATCTAGTACACCGGCCTAGTGTCTTTAGAGATTTCCTATGATTTGTTTCCTTGTTGAGTTTGCCACAAACGAAACTTCACCAAACTTCTTCCTCAAGGTTAATAGCAGTGTTGGGCAGTTCTTTAGTTTTATGAAAAACCTCCAGTTCCAGTTTTTAAAACTAAATTAGAATGGTTTTGGTTTCACATATAATTGAAACTAAGAATCTAGTTTTGGGTTCAATTATCCACAAAAAAAATTGGTTTTGATTGTCAGACCCAGTTCTAGGTAACCGATTGGCATTGGCAATTAACCTCCAATTAGCCCCTGGCTCGAGTCTTTTATTTTCAAAAATTGCAATTCGAGCTCCAGTTCCACACAAAAATAGAATCAGGAACCTGATTCTAGTTCTTAACATGTTCTGGTTTCAGTTTAGGGTTCAGGGTTTAAGTTGGGAAATTCATTAGCAACATAAAAATTTGAGTACAATAAAAAAATACTAAGGTGGATATGCCAAAAACCAACTATGGACCAAAAAACATTACTTTAAACACATGTTGGTCATCAAATCTCCCTTCATATTCATACTAGATTTTAAAAACCGCCATATCAACAAATTAGTAATCCATGTACCTTGCTAAGAATTTTTTTATAAATAATTGGTCGAACTAGTAATGGAAAAGTCTGAAATAGTTTATAAATGTTTGATTGCATGTGTTTTACATTCTGTAATCAAAATTGGGGAACAAGGACAATGCAATATTACTATGCTGACATTTGACAACTTGATTTGCATGGGCATTGCTGGGGACGGGGAGTACTCATCACAATTTCAAGAATGCATTCTTAAAAGAATTCATAAAATATCAATCTAAAGTATCCATAAATGGAAATCAATTGTGTCCAAATTTGTGAGATATCATTTGGACATTGTTGTTAGTGACAATTACTCAAATATTTTGACAATCATGTTTAGATCCACAACCTAAACATCTACAGTTATCATTTCTACTTCTATATATTTTTCGTATCCCTCATTGTGAACCCATGGTATAAGGAAATATAACAAGCAATCCTTTTAGAAGTGTGCATGATTGTTTGTAATGGGTCTCTATTTCTCAACACAAATGATAAAATCTCATGGCTACAAATGTTTCCTTAAATTTGTGGGATGGCAGCCTGGAGCTGATGCATGATTTGAAATTCTAGAACTGTCACAGTTCTTTCAGTTTTCAGACAAATTTTGTCATTTTAAATTTAAAAAATTGTGGAAAAAAGGCTGGGATTTTTTCCCCTTGTTTAGATTTGACTGAATTTGCAAATTATTTCGAAAAGTAAATTTAAAAAATAAAAAAGCCTGTCAGCAAGTAATCAAAGAACTGGATTACATTACTCGATCAAAATTTAAGGATCCACCCAGGACTGGTCTTGTACCCAATACCTAGCTAACATATACCTAGTGTTGTAATGGGGCTATAAAAAAACATGATTGCAGTAGTTGAAGCCACAAACAAATTCTGGGTTGCAAAGTCTTGGCACGTAATAAATAATACACTTAGTCCATGTGAAAAAATGGGGCATCCAAAGGTGATGGGCTCCAGCACTCTGTATAGATGGTACTACAACGAACAAACAAGTGGTTAAAATTTGTCAGTTAACTACCAATGAGGCGACTAGTATGATGTTTCCACCCGATTACTAATCACTTGCCTACTACGACAAATATTTCATCATTACCAATGACCCCGGAGTTTAGGGCAAAAAGCCTGACCTGCCATCCAGTCCAGTCCAGTTCAGTCCACTCCCGTGCTTCGGTTTGCTCCAGTCCACTTTGGGTCCTATTATTCCCTCAGTTGTTAAAAAGCTTCCAAACTGTCCGTGAGAGCACTTGCTGCTTTTATTCTCCCAGCTGTGAATCTTCTCCTTTTTCTTCCAATTCCTGTTATGTCCCTATGCTCCATTCCCTCCTTCAAACTCCCCCCGCCCAACACAATAAATGTGTATTTTATTCATCGTAATAATAGTACCTCGGTTCAGAGTATCAGCCTTCCAATCAAAGGTAACTATTGAATACCCTTGTGCCGCCTAGGGCTGGTTACACACTAATCAATGACATTTAAAAAAATTTGTTCCACTCTTTGTACACAAATGATATATCAGAATTTTTTTTGTATTAATTAAATGGAGAGGCCAACCAGAACTGGTGCGACTCGGAGCTTTTCTGTTTAAATTTTTTTATAATGTAATAATGTAATTACTTTAAAATTTTGTTTGGGTAAGTTGACAACAAGGGTAGTATGAGCTTCTTTCTCTCTCTCTCTCAGGTGGGCTCTCTAATAAGTGTGTTTTTGTTGTGTTTAGAGGTTTGTAGTAGTTGGTCACCTTGGTTTGTGCCAGTCATTTTCAAGTTCATTATTTTATTGCTGTAAATTATTATTTTCTGCAAGTTGACAACAAATGTAGTACTAGCTTCTCTCTCTCACAGGTGGGCTCTCTAATGTTGTTTGTGTGTTTTGTTGTGTTTAGCCGTTTCTAGTAGTTGGTCACCTTGCTTTGCGCCGGTCATTTTTTATGTAGGTGCTTTCCTTTTTTCTGTTTTCTTTTTTGGGGCATAGTGTGAAGAATGCTCACCGCTCACTCTTTCTCCTGACTCTTGAGCCCCACACTCTTTTCTTACACAGGCAATTGACAGATATGCATGCACCATGATGAATTTCCTTGGCCAGGAGATGAGGCTCTTTCTTGTTGCACTAGCATTGAACTAACATCTTAAAAAATAAATTATTATGAAGGCGGATCATGTGTCCCCAGGAATATGTTATAGGGTGACATGTATTAACTCATTCGTCTAAAGGCCCCACAAAGTACATGAAATAGAATGCAATAACAGTTCAAATTCAATTCCATCAAGTGTAAGTATTTTGAAAAGGGATTCCTTGGTTTTGGGTTTAGTGTATGAGAGTTATCTATAAAGTCACACAATTAGGGGGCGAGAATGGCCAGTTTCTGCATAATAGGCCGTCAATGCATATCTAGAAATGAAAATTTTACAAAACGAAATAACTAGGCCCAAACTAGTTTTTCCATCAATTTTGGTGGCAAACTGAGTTTCATCTTGTCTTTTCTTTTTCCTGAGCGCCTCCACTGCTGCTACTTATATTTTCACTGCTCCTACCTGTACAACTACTATAATTGCTCTCGAACCTTGTGCATTTAATGTTGAGATTCAGCATTTCATACTGAGATTTAACCATATTTTCTCACTTTGTGGATACCACTGAAAGAGGGAATAGAGAGATGAAAGAGAGGGTGACTTTATGGATAACTTTATTGTTGTAAAGATTTTTTTGGAGGTTTCTCTTGAAGAAGAAGAAAGTCTAGTAAAGTTTTATTATTAAAAAACACATCATAAATTAGGAAAATGTACAAAAGAGTAAAATTAAGAAAAAGGGAGAAGTGATAAGATGTCAAGTTGGCTCAAAGTAGGAGTGAAAATCTTTCCATGTCTATAACTAATCGCTTGCAAAAGGTTGCCAATATTTATATATCATAAATTGACAACTTGCAATAAATTGGCCGTGGTGATGGAAGGTGTGTTTTGAAGGGGTGGAAATCGGGAAGTAGTTAAGTTTACAATTACTACTCAACTTAAGATGGAGGACGTTTGTGTTTTTTATAATGTGATTGAAGCTTTTCGATGAAAAAAAGTGATTAAGGTAGAAAGATGAGGGCCCTCTAGCCTTGTCAAGCTCTAAATGGCATTGGTGCAATCGTGTAAAAACACATTGGCATGTTTACGTAAGCAACCAAATATTTCAATTGTTAAGGGGAAGAATTGATTAGTGGGGTGTTGATTATAATAGCTCCTTTCTTTGGCTTGAGTTGCATCGGAGGTGAAAAATCCTTGAATTGTACAAGATCCGGGAAATAAATTTATTCGAATTGAGTTGGCAATGACAATGTCACCTAGGGTGCAAATACCATCTTTGGTAAACACAATGTTGATTCATCGATGAAAAGATTTGAATGTGGTTGAAGGAAGTGTAATGCAGGTAATTATTTTTGTCCCACATGGAAGTCAACATATTGTGCAATGGTGGCAAAGGTGTTGCAAATGACATCATGGGTTCCAAGGGGTTCATTGCTATGAGTAAAACATATGTGGTGAATACCCATAGGGTCAATGGGATGTGTGCACACACATCGAAAGATGCTTGCAGTGAGGGATGAAGTAGTCCAAGTTGTGTATGAAGTGTTGTGGAAAAAATTGGAGAAGATAATTGAAAGGTTAGGAAGACTAGTCAAATTATAAGCTAAGCACTTGCGCGCTTGCCCTTGGACTAAAACATGTTAAAATTTGAATACAATGGGCTTTAGATATCCCGTCAAAAAGTATGTTAAAAAATGTATGATGGTGGAAACGCTTTGAGATGAAATTTTGAAGTTGAATCATATGTTATTCAATGAGTTGTTCAAATAGAAGAAGACATGCACAGGTTGAGGGTGGTAAAAGATCACATGCCATCTTGAGGTGTTGTTGACAAAGAAATGTGTTATTATCAACTTGTGCTAAGACTTCAAAAAGGAAGGAATGTTAATTAACCATAAACCTAAAGTTATAACTAAGGCGGATAAAAGTTCAACTCCCTAAATAGGCTACTAGGACAATGGTTAATATTGATATGAACTCAACACCACCAAAAGTCATTAGGAGGGAGGTTTATCTTGAGTTTCTAATTTTTATTGGATTTTTATCACTTCTCAAATTTTTGTCAGGCTTGTTTGTTATAATCCTCACTGAGTTAAGGACCCCCCCTTGATCTAACTCTTGGAACCTGTGCACAAACACTACTTAATCAGTTGTATATATTGTTTCTCCAGGGAACTCCATCACGGTCTTTACATACTACATGACTGACCTTAATGACACAAATGGAAGTTGAACTCCGGTTTTACTTCATCTGAGGCACAGCACCCCAGGGCCCAAATAAGGGGATCATAAGAATAGTACAGCAAGGTTATACTGGTCTGGTCAGTTTCTTGACACCAGATTCTGTATGAGCTTATATATGGTAACCAAGTCTGGCCCCAGATTTTGGAATTCCTTCACCGATGGGCCTTGGCCAAACTTCAGCAGGAGGAACCTCGTCATCAGCCAAGACAGGCATATATCACACTGTGATAAGAGTAAGAGGGATCTTACCAGTGTTGGGCAGTTATTAGAATCTGCTATAGATGCCCATTAATTATCCACTTGGGTTTATTCTCATTTACCCAGTAACAGGGGCCAAAAAAAATTGGTTTTGGTATAGAACCTTGGTGCTCAATTATTTTTAAAACATTCAAAAAATTCGCCTTTGTAATAGCAGCTGTTTCTTTGTTGATTCTTTCATGAAAATTATTGTTTCTTTGATGTTTCTGAATTGACTGGAACCAGTGATTCTCTGATTCTGATTTTTAAAATTTAAACGTCAGTTCTTGATTCTGAAATTTTTATTTAAAATTTTCAAATAATCACACAACATTGGATCTTATACTTACTATGTATGAGTGAGAGAGACATGATGGCTCAAACCTTATGCCTACTTATGGTTCATTCACACTTGATATTAAGTCAGTGTTAAATGAAAATCTGAGTCGCATTCTAGGTGGCACAAAATAGTGATAGGTTAATTAAAAGTTTCATGATAAATTGGTTTAAGTCCTAGATACCTAGCATGATGTTAAATAACTCAACATTCGAGTCCCTAACATCAAATGTGAATGCACTTTCATACACATAACATCCCTCCCACTCCTAGATTGTATGCATAAGATTCATCCTCTTATTTAAGGATTCAGGGATAGTCATGGATACAAAGGCGCCTCCCAATACACCAGAGAATTTATGAAGTGCTTTATGTTTTGCAAAGTGAATAGCTTAACTATGTCTAAACATCCAGACTCCACCAGAATAGAGACTTGGCTTTGCTGTCACAAAGTGTTGTCACAATGCAGCTGGTTCACAAGCCCCCAACAATCGTTTAGCCTAGGTAATGAGTAATGCACATTGAGACCTGGGTTTTGCCATATCATCACCACTACACCACCATCATCCAGCAAGGTTTCACTGATTTTACAAGAAGAGAAATGTTGACAAAGTTAGGGGGTCTGTAACTTGATGTGTAACTTGATTACACAATTATTTTTGTAATTGTTTAATGGGGTAAGTTGGGTGTAGGACTCCATGATTTGATCATGGTGCATTAACTTATGTCATGTGCACCATGTGATGTTGTTTGCTTGTGATTAATTGTGGAATCACATGGGGAATCATGTGATATTATTTGCTTGTGATTAATTGTGGAATCACATGGGGAACCATGTGATGTTGTTTCCTTCTGATTAGTTGTGAAATCACATGGGGAACCATGTGATGTTGTTTGTTTGTGATTAATTGTGGAATCACATGAGGAACCATGTGATGTTATTTCCTTGTGATTTTGTTTCGTTTTGATTTTTTGGGGAACCATGTGGTGGATAAGTTTTAGGAAGTTTTTTTATTAATTTCCTTTTGGTTAGTATTTAAGGAGGTGTTTGTGACCTTGAGAAACACCTTCATTTGTACAAAGTTATGGTATGAATACAAAGTTTGTGAGAATTGAAGTTTTGATTTTGGAAAGGCTTTTGGTTTTGAATAATTTTGGTGTTGTTTGTGTGTAATTCATGGTAGGAGAATGGTGAGGCTTGCATAGCCAATAGAAGGGTGGGAGGATAATTTTACAACCAAAAACATAGATTTCATAGCTATGTAGTAATCATACATAGTTTCGGTCCTAAACCCATTCATGTTGTACATCTTTTTGGTTCCATTGTCGGGACCCAAGTCTATGTTAATTGTGTTATGAAATTGTGTTGTTAAATTGTGTTGTGCAATTAAATTGTGTTGTGGAATTGTGTTGTTGAATTGTGTTGAGAAACTCAATTGTGATGTTGAAAATTTAGTGGGAAGAAGGAAAGAAAGGAAAAGAACAACTTGTTTGTTTTGTTTTACAACGAGGAATGCAAAACAATTTGTTTATCTCGGAATCATGGATGGAAGTGGCCACATGGGTGGAGGAGATTCAACTTTTGGCAATGGAGATTACGAAAGGCAAGCCATGTCGAATTGGGTGCACAATTCAACGCGTGAAGCAACATCATGAAGACCATAAACACGAGTCTTTCTGTTTGACCCCAAGCTTGCTTTTGGATATTACTT
>Ga0209611_10002458_pt1 | contig 32586 bp, 29 predicted proteins | sample S1TSphgellanicum_3_FD_187693 | JGI IMG/M metagenome (GOLD analysis project Ga0209611, IMG submission 187693) | Host-associated microbial communities from peat moss isolated from Minnesota, USA - S1T2_Fc - Sphagnum magellanicum MG (SPAdes) (version 2) | ecosystem: Host-associated > Plants > Peat... | reverse complement strand
AAAACCCATCAAAAAAAAAAAACAAAGGTTCGAGCAGTGCCTGGAAACTGCCCGGACAGACTAACTGACTGACTTTTTAAAAAAGTTTATCGTCGTTGGTAGTGCGCAGCAGCACAGAGCTCAAATTTGAGGATTATAGCCTCAAAGATTGTAGGCCCAAAAATTAGGGAGACTTTCCATGAGAAGGCCCCTCACCCAATGGAAAATCTGCATGCCTTCCCAAATTGTAAATTACAAAAAGAATTTTCACTTGAATGGGGGAAGATCTACATGTGATCGGTGGAAGGTCTGTGTAAATATCGATGCATGAATACAAGGAGGTGCTTTCAAATACAAAGGAATGCCCCCTTGAAATATACCGTACTTCATGAGTGGGAAGAAAGGAGAGAAATGGTTTCCCAAAAAAATTACCTATATGTTTCACAATGTTTAACAAGGGTATCTCTCAAGCAATGAAAACAATGAAACTAACATGAAAAGAAATCATCACTTACACCTTGCGAGAGAGAGATGGTAACACCAATGCATGGGTCCCATTCAGGGAAATTCCCTTTACTTGAGTTGCAAGGCAAGGATTCATAGCTAATACTAATTATTATTGTTATTGTGTCTAGTAATTCACTAAACAAACGTGCCATTGTATATAAGTTATATAACTAAGAAATAAAATTTAGTGAGTCCTTTTTAAAAAGCAACTAACTTAAGTGAGCTAAACACGTTCTCATGGTGTTACCATCTAGAAATTAGAATGAATAAAATGTAACAACCCCTTGTTTAACAAGGTACGTAATCCACCTAAAAGTCATGATATCACCAACCAAAAGCAATGTAGAAATATTTTGTAATAGCAACACAACAGACGTGTTGACACATTGTGTTTTTCCTTGGGGTACATAGGGGGCTAAAATAAGTCAAACAAAGCATTGGAATGGAATCAAAATCTCGTGCCCGTAGGAGTTGTTATTTTTTGTTTTTTCTGGGATAAAGAACCCAAGCCAAAAGATCTCTAGTATAGTAAAACCTTTTTCCATTAGTGACATACAACTCAGAATTTCACGTTTAGGGGGGCTTCTTGTTGCACAAAGGCAAACAAACCATAAAAAACCAGAAATTGCATACGAAACACCACCACGACAGCATTTGGCCCCTTCGTCGGCCAAAGGTAGGCAATGGAGTCCAGATGTCTAAACTCTAAACTGCACTAAAAGATCAAGGAGCTTGTTGCATACATCGTACATGGCTTTTTGGTGGCATGTAAACAATGTCTTGATTTTGCTTGAGAATTGGGTCTACAAGAGAACTGGCCACTAAACCTTCTTCCAAACCAGTAGTAACAACAGTTGAAATAGGTAATGTATTAGGTTTTTGACCATTTGGAGGAAGACCTGGTGGAGCCATGGGTGGCCATTACCCGAGCCTGACCAATGACCATTATCTGGCATAAAGAGACCAACTCTGCGAGACCTCATGCTGAGGAGCTTTGTGTACTATTTTAGTTCATAATGTTCTAGGGCACAGCCAGGGAGTCACGTGCAATTTGAAAAAACCCTAATATCTGTGGGTGAAGCCGATAACCTCTCTTTGACCGAGTAATAACTAATTTGAGCTCCACGCTGCGCACTACCAGTGATGATCAACTATTTTAATTTTTTTCCCTCTGATTTTATATGGTTTTTAATAATTCATCATTATTTATGTCAATGTCAAATTTAAATAAAATCAGTATATATTTCATGGACATGAAAAGACATATGTTAATTTGTTTTTCATATTCATGTTGGTGCATAGGGGAAAAGAGTGAGGTAGTTATAAAATGAAATTAATTAATAATAAAAAGTGGGAGATAGTTATTAAAAAACTAATAAGAAAAGGAAGCAATTATTTATTTTTAAAATGAAATAGATAAATTTGAAAATGAGATAAGTTATTTTTGAAATTGTCTTTGGAATGTTCCATGGACAACCATACGGAGGATTCCCAAAAAAACCCCCCATATACAAGTTTGGATTACTCAAAATCCCCCATATACCAGTTCAGATTACTCGTCACTGGAATAACAATTATTGAGTACATATAACGAGTTAGAGCCCTCTCAAACTTGCCAAACTCTAGTACATACAAAGAAAACGAGTACCTACATTCCTGAAAAGGTTGAATCAAATGAGAACTGCATTGCTCCTATAGTCTCTTTTGTCCTTCTTGAGTGTGGGGTCTCTGGTTCTGCCTGCCTCCCTTAGAGAGTCACTAAAACATTCTTGTTGGCCAATAATAACCCTGGACCAACCCGACCCATCCTTTGATATTTTCTGAGTAAAAACTTCACCACGTCAAAAGGAAAGTTTTGTAATTTGCCTGTGCCCATGCCTGGAAATACTCGGAGAAACTTGCTCGGTGTCAGTATGTGGAAGGCACCTCATCACGTCCATGAATGTACCTAATAGAAAAGAAAAGAGAAGGAATTGATCTTACAAATAGGTACTCCTTCCTTCAAAGTGAGAGAGAAATTTTATACATACTAATAATAGGTGTAAGATCCCTCCAACTCTTAAGAAGTAAGTGTAAGAACCCTCTCATTTTACAAGTCATGATCTCTGTACATACATATATACGGTTTATGTACATATGGTTTATGTTCATGCTAACATTGGCCTCATGCTTTACGATGGGTAGGATGGGCGGGGAGCACATTCCCAAAAAGTGGCACCAGATTCAGCTGTCAGCTAGACCTAGGCCCCCTTTTTGGGGAATGTGGCCCTCTACACCCACTTGGGCTTTAGCCGACTCCTCAATGCTTCTGCATTTAAATGCACGAAAAAGAAGCAGATTTCATCAAACACCTCAGAACAGAGTCGAGAGAGAGAGAGAGAGGAAGGGACAGAGAGACAGAGAGAGGGCGGGGGAGAGGAAGGACGGTTGGGAGATTGAGAGAGTTGGGGGTTTGGGGTATTGGATCCCAGATAGGTACCATGTGGCAATCTGTGCAGGTGGAGAGAGTCAAGGGCTTTTTTTTCAGATGTCATGCGTTGCAACAGATGGAAAACAGATAGTGGTTTTTTTGTTTGGAAAACTTGGATTGAGTTCTATTGATTTGTTGTTGAGGGCTGACGTACAGTTGGGGAGTGATTGGAAGCTTTGAACGCTAGATGGTGGGAGAATAAACAAAGCAAACGATGGGGAGTGGAGGATTGTGAACCAGAGGGGTGTGTTTTTGGGACTTTAGTTTGGTTAAATTGAGTGAGATTTCAACATGCCGGACCAGAAGATTTGTACCTCGGAGCCGCGGGCGGCTGAGCTCCAGAAGCTCGGATGTGACAAATTGTTCACCGGACTGCGATCGTCCGCTGCGTCTTTACGCGGTGGCGATTGCCCCGAGTTCGATCGGGTTTCCACGGCCTTGTTCTCCAAGAAATTCGGTGTCAAGCCGTCGCTATGCTGCGCTACTGGTCAGCTCGCTGCTGCTGCTGGGACGTCGTCGCTCAATGCGCTTCTCACCACGGCCAAGAGCCATCATCATCCCTTGGCCGCAAAGCAGTCGCTCTTGGCCAGCAGCGACTCCACAGCCAAACTCCGCAGTACCAAGTCTCCGAAGATCATCGCACCAGGTCTCAGGAAACCACCCTTCAAGAACGTCGGCTCAGGCCCAGCTTCACCGTAAGCTTCATCTTCTTCGGACATTCACGGCGAATTTGTCCGTCTCCTTATGTATTTGCATCTATGGCTGAAGAAGATGATCTTGAATGAGACAAGTGTTGTTGTTGTCAGTCTTGATTGCTATGGCCGCGATGTTTTGCGTATCTTTTGTTACGATCGATCTCCGAACAATTGTCACCTAATTTTGGCAACAGGGTGCAAGTCGCGGCGCGTGCCGTGGTGCGGTCTGTGGGGACAACGGGCTCAGATCAAGCGAAATTTGCAGGCCATGAAGCAGCTTTCTTCCACCAGTCGCCAGCAGCTTCACAAGAAGGGAGTCCCTTGAAGCTTGAGATTGTGGAGACTCATGCGGCGGCGTCAATAAATCCTCCGCCAGAGTACCGAGACCCTCCAACACAGTACCGAGGCGTCCGTGTGCGTCCAGGGGTGAAAGGGTTTCTGGTGGAGATTCGACCAAAGAGATGGAAGAAGACGATTTGGCTCGGGACGTATCCAACCTCCCCTGAGGCTGCCAGAGCATACGATGCCGGGATTTTTTACACGGGGAAAAGCATCCCTTACAATTTCCAAGAGTCAAAAAACTCCTTTTCCCCTCTACCGGAGCATCTCTCACTCGATGATTCTGACCCTGAAATCATGGACCAGATCACATTCTTTGTCAAAGGTAAGGCTCGGGAAGCAGCCAAGAGGGGCAAGGCTCTGGAAGCAGCAGCCAGGAAGCCCCAGAAAGTCAAACCAACACTGCAAGGATCTCAAGTACTGCAAACTGGAAATAAGAAACCTGATCATATTGTAAGCAGCAGCAGCAGCAGCTCAGTCAATGAAGTACAAGGATATTGCACTTCACCAGCCACTGGATTGAGCTCTGACAATAAAGGCATGAGTCTGCATGTGAAGGATGAAGCTGATTCTGCTGGTTGCAGAGACCTTGTCAACTCAAATCCATTTGAAAACCTGGAACCTCTTCCAGGCAATCTTGGAAACTACAGCACTACTGAGCAGGAGCTTTTTCCAGGGTATGATCATAGCCTGGACTGCTGGGGTCAGATCCGAGCTCAGACTGGTGTAAATGGGTACTCACCTGAATCTGGTATCCTGGAAGACAAAGACCTCTGTATCACACAACAAACATCAGCGTATCTCACAGAGGAGGACATGCAGGTTCCAGATCCACCTACCTGCTGCTTCCAGTCAGGGCTTCCTAGTTTTGAGAATGATGAAAACTTGGGCAATCTCGCAACATTAGACCTGCAGGATTCATGCGGACTCCTCCCAGCATCCTTTGATCTAGGTGTGTGGGATCCATCTCTAGGTTCAGATGGGTCACTTCTTCAGAAAAATTTCTTGAATATGGAGCCATGTGACAGCTCATATGTATGGTGGCATCAGGCCAAACAGTTACATGATTTGAGTTTTGCAAGGACCCATGAGTTGCCTGAAGATGTTTTGCTCCTGTGTCAGAAGGGGGAGGATGCAAGCCTCAAGTCTGGTTGCATCAACTCAGTGGTTCAGGAGCCTGACAATGACGATGAATTCTCAGTTTCTCTCTGGCAGTAATAATGCCTATAGTAGGGGATAAATATATGGTTGATTTAGAGAGTGAGCTCAAGCAACTATTCTTGTCGGAGAGTCGGACCCATTTGCTCATCATTCACACAGCTCATGACAACCCATCCCAAATCTAGTGATCTCTCTGTTCAACCTGACTGCTGGCTGTATACCTCGAGCTGATGTTGAAGGATTGCACTAGGGTACTGCATTGTCAGTGTAGTATTCCTTCAGAATGTAATGGCAGCTGGGAGTCAGTCACATGTGAACAATTTTGTAAACATGATCTGTTACTTTGAATTGTGTTTTGATTGTGTCTCTTGTAATGCTTGGATGTGGACACTCAACTTTCACATGCTTTGCTAGACATTGATCTAGTTCCAGGGAATCAATGTTTGCGGTTTATGTCTTGTAATATGGCACGAGCTTGGAAGTTTGAAACTGTTCTTTCAGATGGTCTGTTTCATTCATGAGCACATGGCTTCTTCACTTGCAGAACAAGTTCCAATTTAAACTTTTACAAATTCACCTTCATCTCAAGAGGCTCCCGCAAAAGGCACTCAAGAGTGAAGTCGATGTGGTCCTGTCTGCCTCCAAACAGATCATCTGTGGTGCCTGCAGCCTCAAAATCACAGCAACCACTTAACAGGAAGATGCAATTCTGTTGGACTAACATGCCAATGTATAGGTTTGGGTTGTCTACTGAGTCCTACAACTACCTCTTAGTTAGCTTATGTCAGAAGATCTCTACATAGGTCATGGTGATCCAAACTATTCAGATATTTGTTGGTGTGCATCAAGCTGGTCCACAACATTAGTCAGCAAGCTTTCTATCTTAACTCTCAAAAGGCATGAACCATGCTTACCTCATACATTCCTTGAGAAATCAAGTGGTATCGCTTGCATATGAGGTGATAAACCAACATGTTACAAGGAGGTATGGTTTCTGTGGGGTCTGCAGCTTGAAGGGTTATGTCTGGTTCTGAAGCAAGGTTGGGGCTTTCATTTATGTCTTCTTCTGAAGGTGGAGCTTTTACCGATGATCTATACAATAGGTGAAAATCTGCGAACTGATCTTTTGCTGCTGAAGCGAGGTGCTGTTGATCTCATCGTTCTGTTGTATGGGAAATTAAGACTGAAATGCTGAGTTTTTGAAGACCTTCACTCACAGCTTTTTCCTGGGCTGGCTTGGTGATTCCCCAACAACATGGAATATTGAGAGCCTCATTCTGGTAAGTGTCTGGAGTGTTCTGCCTTTTTGTTGCATGGGCAGATCACAAGTGACAACATCTATCTATTAAGGAAGGTAGTTTACTTGTTTTTTCTGTCACGTTGATATCTCCCAAAAAGGGGGTCGGGGCCCCCTGTTTTGTCAAAGAACAATGGCAACTATGCCCTTGTCACCATTGGGAAGGCCTTGATGAGTTGGGGTGCACTGAGGCAGTTTGGTAGTGTTTAGGGCTATGGTGCAAGAGTTATTGAATATTGAACAATTTTGTCAAAGAAAATTCAACAAAATCAAAACTAAATGTTTTAGGGAAATTGAGGCAAACTCTTGGTACTGTTGGAAAACCCTTGATGAGTGGGATTTCTTGGAGGTGATTTTTGTAATGTTTAGACCTAAGGTCGGGGAGATATAGAAATCTGAGTAATTTTCATGACTGGAAATTAACTTAAATTTTGATGTAGTTTTTTCACAATTGAGCTCTACCGTCAAGATCCTGTTCACACTAAGAGCAGTTACACACTCTGTTCACACTTGGGCCAGTGACACAGGCCACACTAGTTGTCATGATTTGATAGCAAGTCTATTGCAGATTGGCTAAACCCCCACCAATTCAGACCTAGACAATCCTTGCCAAGCCTTCAGGTTTATCATGTAGCCAACCACTGATCAGCAGCTGACACATAATTTCCTGACTTCCTGAATGACACATGTTTCATAAGAATTTCATCACAATCTCTATAATTTCCTCCTTTCAGCTTCTCTAAAGGAAATGAGGAGCACCTTCAAGTAGATGGGTTCTTTTCGGCAGGAGAGCTGATCAACACTCTAGGAGGATTTAAGATTCATAAGTATTCTATATTGATTCAAAGCTCCAAAGATTAGTCATGCTTGCTTTCCTACCAATTGAATGCCAAGAAATCTGTGGGTTTGTTGTGCAACCAGAGCTGAACAGGAAAAATTTATGAACAGTTCAATTCCCATAGTCATCAAAGGTGGAAATCATGTGAAGGGCCCAAGCCAGAAAGGCTGCAAGCGCTGAATTTTTGCTGTACATGTGAAACAATAGATGATTCTACTACACAGAACAAATATTGAGTTTGCCTCTCTTCCCATAAGCTAAACATGTGTATATTAAACTTGCAACAGAAGAATTTGAAGACACAATTTAGTAAAGAAAGAGAACAAATTTACACAAATACTTGTCACCATCAAATACTTCAGAGAAAATATAATCTTGTAACCCACAACATCATCTTGTTGAATTGGTCTTGTGTAGAATCAGCATCCCACGTGATGAGGTGATCCTCATGGCTTTAGAATATTAGTACCCATCTGTTCATTTGGTTTAGTTTGACCTAAACCATAACTCATTTTGTCAACCTTGATTAATCTAAACACTTGCGCACCCACTTAATATTTACTTTTGTGCAAGAAGACAACCCTCCAGAAGTCCTGGCATATATATTTTATGGAACATATGACATTAATGATGTTTTTTTTTTTTTTGAATGTTATGAAATAAGAAAATTTTGAAAGAAAATTTTATGAAAATTGAAGTTAATTTAGATATATTTTCATAACCAATTTTAAACTTTCTATTTTCATTTAAATAAATTTTCAATTTTATTTTTTTTAAAGTAGTTGCATGGAAGTTACGTCTGGTGAAAGGAGCCGTGCATATGATATGAAGGAAAAATACTTGAGTTAAAAAAACAAGACATGAAAAAGGGAATGAAGACTTTACCAAAAACAACACGATGTGAAGAAAAAAACGAAGATGTTTGCTTATGCAATTAAGCTTGCTTGCCACCACAATGATCAGATTGTCATCAAATGCTAAATTACTTTGGGTGCATTCACAATAAAAGGAGCTAGTAGGCCCCAAGTGTAGGTCCTTTGTTTTTTCAAGTTTGAAGCACAGCCTCCATGTTTTGGATAGGGCCCATTATTGAATGATAGTGTCAATTTAAAAAGTTTAATTCACATGTGTTTCCATCAATTTTCAAACAATATGTAATTAAATTTATTTTTAATGATAAATTTTCAAGTAAATCAAATATGTAGATTTCAACAAAAGTAAACATGTCAATTTTTTTTAAATAATATGTGTTTCAAACCTTCAATGATACATTATACATTGAATTTATCAAACATACATTTTTTTAACATCATTCCAAATGGAGTAGAACATATTCAACAAAAACAAATAATGTCATATAGCACATTCAATATTTATGAAAATGCAACCTGGCCTTTACTTATACCAAAATGTATGTTTTTTGTTTAAAGAAGTTTTTCAAATTATGTAATTTGATGACCAAAAGCACATTTAGACACTTAAAAAAAGACTATCATGGATAATTAAAACAAAACATATATTCAATTTTTTAATGATATCATGCTCTCATAATCATCAATATATGGTCATTCACAATTTTTCAAAATTAATGGTTTGGTTTCTACATAAGATAAAAGACGTTCAAAATTTTAATACTTTGTACACATTGAACTATCCACTCCTTACTATACACTTTATGACCAATGAAACATACCAAGATTGCACAAAGTTCATTATGATGAAAATCCATAAGTATACAAACATTTTGAAAGTGATTTCATTAAATTATAATCCTTACAACTCATGTAATCATTTTTCAAAGTCATGGGGGTGCAAGATTTTATGTGTGTTACACATGGTCCTTGGCTCTTTTTACTATGAATGCACCCTTTTGCACAAAATTTGAGACAAAGAACTTTTCTAGTTTTTTTTTTTTTTCCCTATTCTTCATCATCCTCTAGTGGAGTTCTTTATTCCTTGTTAATAAATATCCAATTATAGGGATCGGTGGGTGTTGTTGCTAACTAGCAATCAAATTGCAAAACCTTAATTAGATCCACCTCACTTTCTCAACAGCTACAATAGGGCAATCATTTGGAAATAAAATCAACATAATTGCAAGAATATTAACTCTTCTTCAAGTGATCATATTCTTCTTCAAATTCGTTTCAAATTTTTTTCTAATCATGATCTCATCTATTTTAAAAACGAGAATTGCCAAGGTGATTCATCTTGATCAACCCCCATTTCTTTTGTTTGTTTTCTATCAAATCTATGAGCATTTTCCACCCACACAAAATATCTTGTTGGCAACTTGGAATCATGAAAAGATGATGGCAAATTATCTTTTTATCATTGATAAAAGTGGACAAACTTGAGGAAACATCAGTTGGTACAAGAATTTTGATAGGAGTTTCGATCCAAGAATGTGTCAATTTCATCAAACTCCCATCTTTGAACGTTCATATATTCTTCCTTTTGTTTTTTACCCTATATGTATACAATCAATAGGTGTAGTATTAGTTTACTCACTACAATAGATCGTGGTCCAAACCACTGTGCATTCCACTCATTTTCAAGTGGATTAAACCAATTCCACTACAATGACATTATGGTGACATCTTGTCCAACTTAGTGGAATTGGCCAGTGAATGGGGTCGCGTGGCAATGACCAATGGAATCTTAGTGGATTAGTCTACTATAATATATGGCATGTACTATACCCAAGACAACGGTGATTGGATTGTCCCCTATGATCCTTAAATGAAATGCATATTGATGTTTTGGTGATTACATAGTGATTTTCTTGTAATCACACTTGACCTATTGTTGTAGTGGGTGTATATTAATCTTTTAGTGATTGCATCAAATAATATTTTAGAATGGTTGTGCATTAATCTTCGTGTCATGGGTCCATAACGATTTTATAGTGACTAGCCATGTTAATGATTCCAAAAAGTTTCAATGTGTAGTTAGCACACCATATTACACCCATGATTAATCATAACTTCTATTAACGATTTTTTCAATTTGTTGGATTAACATATTACTTTCACATTTTAATTCTAAATATTGGTTTGCACTAACATTCATCATTGTAAGGTGCAATACTAGTGGTTAGGCTCACTATAATTGAGTGGTGGGATTGATTGTATTCCATGTCATTACATCTATTAATGACTTGTGAGGTCATTTATATAAAAGTTCACCATAATCCAAATCTTCCAATTACCATTTTTTTTGTGTCTAATCATAATCATGTGTCACGTTGGAATTCAAAAAGGTAGAATCCTTAAGAGTTGTGTCATTTTGGCACATGTCACTTTATTTTCCCATAAACAGTTTTGGTCATTCACATAGTTAGGTAGTCCATACATTACCTTTGGTAAAGGTGTGATAATCTACCCTAGTCATCAAACACTATAATGTCACTCATATCATGTTAAAACTTACATATCACTAAGTCATAAATCTTATTCCTTAATATTCAAATCATTGCCCCATACATGGACATGCCCACATCTGATCCATAAGCAATATTGGTCATTATGGCACATGTCATTTTTATTTTTTTCACTCAAGCATGGTCATTCACGTAGCAAGGTGGTCCATACACTACCCTCATTAAATTGACAATCTACCATAGCTACTCACCAAACATTATGTCATTGATTTCATATCGTTATTTGGCCTATGTATCACCAACTCATCATAAGGTTTAATGACTTGAATTAATTTGTTGTGATGTGCCACTTACATGTATTTTTGGAATAAGGTGCGATGGTGCTAATTTTTCTTGGCCCCTTTACTTTGAACCACCACTTCCTCCTCCCCCTTTTTTTTTTCATTCCATCATGGTTTATATATGTTAACCCCTATAAAATACAACACATTTTGCCCAAAGGCCTAGGTCATTACAGCCTATTCAATCATTAAAATATATGCCATTAGAGCTAGTTTTATTAACATTTATGTCATTGGTGGCCTATGTCACTCAACACATGTCACATAATATCATTAATGCCCTATGTCACTCACTAAAACTTGGGTTTGTCACTATGACCTATGTCACTAAAGAATCATATGTCATTAATCACTATGCCATGAAGGCCTATGTCACTAGGACATATGCCAATAAGGCTCATGTCACCACGCTTATGTCACTCAAGATTATAATATCACCAAGGTTATTATCATTTCAATTTGATGTAAATTTCATTAAGGCTTCTATATGTCACTAATGTTTATGTGACTTAGATCTATTTCATTTAGTTTTATGTCATTTAAAACATGTTCCTTGTCACGAGGGCTTGCATCACTTGGACTTGGCGTTAGTTTATGCTTAAATCATCTACCATAGTGATTGTATTTTAAAGTTTGTTGAAACCATAAAACATGCACATGAAAGTTCGAAAGATGGTACTTATGTTGTTGGTTACATCCATGTCCTGTTTTTCCACCTCATGTGCAACTCTTTTGAGCTCTTGTAATCAAAATATAATGATGTTTCATGATTGCCCAGAACAAAACAGGTCGTACCTGGTTACTTGGGATGAAGATTCACCTCTTGTCCTAACAATTTTGTTTTATTTATGGGATTACAACAATAAGATAATAATTTGCAACATACAACACCCAAGTTGGATGATACTTGTAGCTCCATGAAGTAGGTTAATGGTGTGCATCCCAAAGCTATCAATTCCCATAATTGGGTATGAATAGCCTGCATACACATTCATTTTCTCTAATGGCATTTGGAGTCCTCCAATAGTGAACATTTGCATATAGTCAACCATGCTACTTGAAACAATGACACATGAATCCTATCCAAAATTATCAATGGTTTGCTCATAACCATTCTTGCCTTGATCTTGAACTAATGCATTTATGCAAAAATGTGCATTCAACACCCACCCCATAACAACAACAATGTTGGGCTACATACATTTATACATGGTGAGAAATTAGAACTAAAAATTACATCATAACTTAAAGGAACAAAACTTGGCACTTCAAGAAATGTGGGAAAATAACATTGTTTAATCATTTATAACTTACAAAAGGTTGAAAATTTTATAGGATGTTTGTTTCATATTTTTTTCAAGCACATTTTCTTTCATGTACACATAATGGAACTAAATAGTTCATTTTGCCTTCAAAATCAAAGCTGAAAACAATGACAACAATGTTGTATTTCTCATCCAAAGATAAATTTTTGAACCAAAACAATGGGTAATCATTTTGCCACGTTTTTTGCAAACACATTTTGCATAAAAATCAAACAAGCTACATCTAACAAATAAATTTTAATTCCATCCATTTTCAATGGTTTGGAGAGTTGTTCATACATACTTATTTTGATCTTCAAGTGCATTTAAACTAACACACGCATTCAACACCTACATGGCAACAAGAAAGTTGGATTTCACACATGTGGTGAAAAATCAAGCTTAAAAAATACATCAAAATTCAAAATAGCAAGCTTTGAGTATTCAAAAACATCTACAACATTGAAAATGTACAATATGAAAATGCATTCCATAACACTAAAGCATGTAATATTATACTTCTATCACTAGGACCTAGGTCTATATCATTAGGTCTTATTTCACTCATCCTTTGTCATTAAGAAATAGGTTTATATACTACATGTGTCATTCAACCTCTATCACTAGGACCTAGGTCTATATCTTTAGGTCTTCTTTCACTCATCCTATATCATTATGAAATAGGTCTATATCACTACAACATGTGTCACTCAACATATATCACTAAAGTGTAATACATCATAGGTACCTATGCCACATGGGGTTCCTACTACATTCGGGCTCATTGTAATATGTCAATATGGCCTATGCCACTAAAGCCCATCTCACTCCACCTATGTCTTTGAAGTTTATATCATCACTTGCGTTTGACCAATGTTATATGTCACTAGGGTGTATGCCAATAAAACCTCACATGTGTCATTTCACATATGTCATTCACGTCTGTCATTAGGGCTTGTGTCAATCAAACACATTTCATTAAGTTTATTTCAGGTTTATGTCACTTAAACCAAGTTTATTTCACTATAAGGCTTGAGGTTTGTGCATCATTTGGGCTTGTATCATTAAGGTCTAATCACAATTTACACCTAGTCTTAATGCCATAGACTCTACTTGTCATATATGCTAACCTTGTATTATGAAATTTGTTAAAAATGCGTTTAAACATGTAGATGGACCTTTTAGATCATATGGTACCTTTGATATTCATGCTTGCACAATCACCTTTTCCTTCGCCTCATGTGTTGCTCCTTTAAACCCCTATCAATCACAACATGTAATGACATTTTATAATTTCCCAAAACAAGGCACTAGATATTGAAGCTTGGGATAAAATTTCAAGTCTTGTGAACTTAGAACTTTATAGTGTTATGTGTACACATGAGTGTGCACAATTTGTAATAAATTAACAATTCCCATTGAACAATTTAATTGCATCATCTAAAATTGTAATTCCATGAAACATGTTATAATGGCATTCACCTTGAAGCTATGAGATCATGTACCTTTCCACAAACGACACACATACTTGAACTTTCTCAATTGGCATTTGGAGTCCAAAAGTAATGATCATGATATGCATCCCACATTTGTATGGGGTAATTCTCCATATGTGCACCTAGGATCACTTGTGTGCACTTGCATCAAAACAATAAAATTTATGTTCATTTCCATATGTTTAACGACACCTTGCAACACATATTACACTAGGTTGGTGCACGAAATAATTCTATAGGAGTGACTTCCAAAGTCACTAATAATGTCATATCTAGGATACAATCATCATTAATCCCACCATTCAATATTAAACATGGCCTATACTGCACCTTACCATCATAAATGACAATATATGTAAATCAATATATGGAATTGAAGTGTGAAAGTAATAATATGCCAAACATCAAACAAAAACATTAATAAAAGGGGAATCAAAATGCCAAACTAACCATTCCACTCATTTAAATTCTAAAGAATGGTTCATTGTAGTTAATGGTTTGGGCATGCATGGTGGTTGTGCAATGACATGTCCCTTGCCATAGGACACTAAGAACATCCAAAACCACTACCAAACCACTATAATGGGATAGGTGCATTCCATTCAAAATTTGAGTGGAATGGTTAGGATTGGAATCACTTCCACTAGTAGGGTGAAGATGCACTAAAGTTAAAATCCTATTTTTTTGAAGTTTCACACCTTGTAAATGGCCTTGGCAACATTTGCTTCTTATTCCTTTGTGCGCCATTTCTTCTTAAGGTGCAACATTCTATACATAATCAAATAATAAGTTTTTTTAAAAAAACAATTGCAACATCAATATCCAATATTCTATTTTTAAAAATAAAACAATAACATTACATTAGTAAACGTAACAACGGTTGCATTTCTTAGTTTGGTTGTTTAGGGCAAAAAAAAGGTGGTTTGATTAATGAACATTTGATTTAAGTTCATTTTTAGATGCTTCTGAAACAACACATTGCAACACATACACTAGGTTGGTGCATGGAATGAACACATACTAAAATTCATCCCAATCTTTTAAAGTTGCATACCTTGAAAAATGACCAAATGCCAAAATTTGCTTATGATTATTATGACTAATTATAGTTATGTAGGTTTAATTATTATTGTAATTAATTGGCTTGTGGTGCCCATGTATAGTTTCATTGTCCCCAAGTGCATGGGACTAACCTGTTAATTTTCCATTTTCATTGTTTTTTAGATTCTATAATGTTCCACCTCAAGAAGAAGTGGTAGATTTGCGCCACACAAATGAACCAAAAGCAAATGTTGGCATTTGGTCATTTACATGGTATGCAACTTTAAAAATTGTGATGAATTTCAATATGTCCTTATACCATGCACCAACATAATGTACATGTTGCTAAAACATCTAAAAATTAGCTTAAATCAAGTGTTCATTGGTCAAACCACCTCTTCTTTACCCTAAACCAAAAAATCAGCAAAGGTAGCCATTGCTACACTTGTTGATGCAATGATACTACTTTATTTTGTAGGCTAAAGTATTGGATATTGATGTTGTTATTGTTGTTCATAGATTGTTTTCACCTATTTGTAGATTGTATTCATAATGTTTTACCTCAAGAGGAGGTGGCAAATATGTGGCACATCAAAAATCAAAGTGAAATGTTGGCATTCAGTCATTTACAAGGTATGCAACTTAAAACAATTGGGATGAATTTCAGTATGTTCTTATACCATGCATAAACATATTATATATGTTGCACAATGTGTTGCTCAAGCATTTGAAAATGAACTTAAATCGAGTGTTCATTACTCAAACCACCTTTTCTTTGCCCTAAATAACCAAATCAACAAAGGTACAACCAATAATCCATTTGCTAATGTAATGTTATTACTTTATTTTCTAAGTTAAAATATCTGGTATTGATGTTGTTATTGTTGGTATTAGGTTGTTTTGACCTATTTGTAGATTCTATTCATAATGTTTCACTTCAAGAGGAAGTGGTAGATCTATGGCACATCAAGGAGTTAAAAGCAAATGTTGGCATTTGGTGATTTACAAGGTATGCAACTTCAAAAGATTGGGATGAATTTTAGTATGTGCTTATTCCATGCACCAACCTAATGTATGTGTTGCAATGTGTTATTTTAGAAAAAGAACTTTAATCAAATGTTCATTAATCAAAACACCTTTTCTATGCCCTAAACAACCAAACTAATAAATGCAACCATTATTATGCTTGTTAATGTAATGTTACAATTTTGTTTTTTAAAATAGAATATTCATTATTACAGAACCTAACCCCTTTCCATTACGCACTTCCACCTAAATTGAAATGAATGGATTGGACCTCACCAAAACCACTACACAATTAAATACACTAAGCTGTGGTTATTAATGAACCACTTCCACCACAAATCCATTACAATTCCACCCCACTATGCAACACATTGGATTCTTAATGGTGTGAATATTTTTTATTGGAATGATCTATCAATTTAGGTATTTTTAAATATATATATGTGAAGTGTTTAAACCATGGCTTTGAATGTACAATTGGCCCATGTGAAAAATTGTTGTGCAACTACCTCAAAAAAATATTGCATTTAAAATTGTATGTTTCATTTTTTGTTCTTAATATTTGTATACATGACATATATATAACAAATTAATCTTGTTGCCCTACATCACTAGACACTTTCACCCAAATCTAGTTTCAATGGAATGGGACTCAATTGTCCCATTCCAACATACATTGATTGTAGTGAAACCCCACCAGATTGGTAGATAGTGGGTTGGTTTGGTGGAATTGTTGGCATATTGGAATTATTGATTTAATGGATTAACTTGGTGGAATTGTTGGCCTTAATATTATAATTGTTGGTCTAGTGGAACTTTTGATATAATGCATTGGTCCATTATGTTGAACTTCAATAGTTCATGAAGATTAAATGATGCATTATAGTGATGTCCAATGTCCCCAAGGATTAAGTGTATTCCATGAGTGGTAGCACTTCAAGGTAGACACATATGGAAGCTTATATGCATGGTCTAAGCATGATTATGTAATATAATGGTATTCCAATGTGTTTCAATGTGGGTGGTTTAAGATGGGTTTCAACTTGGGGATTGGGAAAATAATGTGTTCATTCTGCCACATATCCTAATTGCCATATTTTTCATGTACATGAACCAAATTACTTTTAGCAAATATAATGAATCTATTCATCATTAATGGTTTGTTCATGAATGTACTTGCCTTGACTTTCAAATGCATTTATGCTAAAACACATGCATTCAACACTTGCTTCCATAACAACAACAATGTGGGTTGCATACATTTGTACTTTGTGAAAAATCATGCCTGAAAATTACATCAGAATTGAAACATGACCAAAATATGACCTAAAAAAATTGGAAACAATGTTGTATTTGTTCATTTAATATAACTTTTTGAATCAAAAACAAATGTAATCATTTCATGCCATATTTTCAGCCTACCACATTTTACATACATGTTAAACAAGTTACATCTAATAAAAACCTTGGCAAATCCGATCCATTTTTGAAGTTTTAAAAATTTGTTCAAAAACATACATGCATCTTGAATGGCTTTCAACTATAATATCTATGTTAACCATGCATTCAACACATGATGTTAACAAGCAAATTGGATTGCATACATTTGCATGTGGTTGAAATCATACTTAGAAACTACATCACACCCATGGCAACAAAAAGGTTGGGTTGCATCCATTTGTATGTGGTGTAAATCAAACCTAAAAATTATATCAACACCTCATGGTAGCAAGAATGCGGGTTGCATCCACTTGTATGTGGTGCAAATTAGACTTGAAAATTGTATTAGCACCCCATGGTAGCAAGAATGTGGGTTGCATCCACTTGTATGTGGTGCAAATTAGACTTGAAAATTATATCAGCACCCCATGGGAGCAAGAATGTGGGTTGCATCCACTTTTATGTGGTGCAAATCAAACCTAAAAACTACATCAAAGCTCAAATGATCAACAAACTTTGACAACTCTTGGGAAAAAAATCTAGATTTGAAAAGAAAGTAAAACTTTTGAAAGGTATTGACCAAAGTTCAAAAGGCTAAAGCTATGATGTCAAAAGCTTCAAAACAAATGGAAAAGCTTCAAGAAAACACTAAGAAGAATGGAAAAGAGAGCTTCAATGGAACATTTAAACCCAACTTTATGGGTTGTTGTCAAAAGGAAGGGCACAAACTTGGGGTCGAAAAGTTTTGGAGGGAATTTTTTTTTGAATTTTTTACTATCTACGTATATATAGAACTTTGGATGTATTAATGTCTAATATACTAAATAATTTATATACCTAAAATATTCATATACTTAAAATAACATAATATAATATACATATTACATATTGGTACCTATACTTATACCTTTTATATATTAAAAAAATTGGAAAATATTAGGTATGTAAATATATTGTTAATTTCAAGTATTAATTTAAGTACACTTGAAGTATATTAAGTTTTATTGGCATTGTTTTTGTTCGCAAAAGCCAAACTCATCACATTTTGGGAAACTAGGAATGGCATTCACCAAGTTTATATGCATCAAGTTCACTTGCTTGCTTCTTGACATGTAATAGTCCAATTACTTTTGCAACATAAATTCTTGTGTTTTTTGTCATTTTTCTTTGACGATGAAGTTTAATTTGTTGCATGTGGGTGATCAATGGAGTCAATTAGTATATGGCTTCCTTTCTCCATTGCTTTTGGCCTATTTTTATGAGTTGAGGAATAGTTTCTTTCAACATTTATGCTACTAATTAACTCAAAATCTTGTCCTTTCTTGTTGATGTGAATTGGAGTTCTTAAATTTAGTGGTGGGATTTGTAGGGGTGGCATTGAACCTTCTTTCTTATGGAGTTGGAAATGAGATTGTTGATAGGGTGTTTTTGCAACTTGTGGGAAGTCATGTTTTTTGATGGGAAATTTCTCCAAATGTGGAAAACATTGGGGTTGAAACCCTTACAAAGGGTTTTTTGGAAAAAAATGGAAAAAAATTGATTAGGGGTTTTGAATTGGGTTTGCCAATTTTAAAACACTTGTTACCTCTTGCAACTCAACAAACAACATTATTACCAAAAAAGTTATTGTCCTACCTATCATGTAACCAAATTTGGCTAGATCTTCATGTGGATGGTTGCCAATGTGGCTATACCAAAAAAATGAAAAAAACCCCTTAATGTGAGGGGGCATGAACATCCAATATGTTGTCTATGAAATGATTAGGTCCATATTGTTTCACACATGTAATTGTCTCATCATAATCTTCAATATGCCTATTTCCATTGAAGTTGATTGGATCTTTTAGTGTGAAATTTCTTGATAGTATATATACATTGTCCAAGTCATCCATTAGATTTCTAATGTGAGGAGGCTAGTAAATCAATCTATTACCCAAAAAAATAATCATGGGATCTGGCAACCAAAGTGACAAGGAAAATGTAGTGTTGTTTTTTCTTGAAGACCCAATGACCAATAAAGTGCATTGTGACCCATTCTTGTCATGTAGTTGAGAATTCTCTTGAAGTCATGTTCAATGCACCCCACTTGTCTTCATAAGCAAGTTTGTTCATTATATGGTGGGAGCATAAGGCATTCATAACACGTGCAACAACATTTTTTGATGTTGTTATTGTTGTTTGGAATAGATCATGAAGGTCTCCTTGACCAAGAGTAGCAATATGTTCTTCTTTATTTGCTTCAATGAATGTGTGAAGTTTTGTGTGCTCCTACTTTTGTTGGTGAAGTTTTTTGGATTAGATTTTCATTGAAATTGAAGTTGGAATTTGCTTATTCTTTCCTTTGTTTATCTTGCTTATTGAAATGCCGTCATCATCAAGACATTACAATCTTAAACAAATGATGAGAATAATTCTAATTTGTAACAATAATTTTATATTGTGTGTTTTATGTTTGTGCATAATTCTTTTAGGATTGAAGCATAATCATAAGTGCAAAAAAATGGTTTTTAGAAATGAAGTACATCAATGGTGAAATAGCACTTGAAGATGAAAGATCCAAAAAAAGACTAACGTTCTTGAGTATTTTTTTCACTGTTGAAATTCAAAATCATGGTTCTAAACGACTTCATCACACTTTGCTTTGTTGTTGTTCACTTTTGTAAAACTAAACATAATATATAAACTTCAAAATATTTGAGAACTCTACTTTACACATCATTTTCTAAAACATTTTTTAAATGCATTGTGTTTGTTGTGTTTATTTCTCGCAAAAGACTACTACAATATTGTGTTGCACCTCCATTTGTACATAGTAAGAGAAGTGAAGATGACATGAAATAAGAGATAACAATGTTGTTTGAACACATGTTTGACGATTTTACTAAAAAAGGACTACTAAATTACAAACCTAAACAATTGAAAAGATTAGATTACAACAAACATCTATCTTAACAATGAGTTACCATGCATATAGTCAACAAAGTTGCTACCTCATATTCCTTTTGATAATTAACGTGTAATATGTGAATGCCCAACATCTTCTTGAGTTTTTTAATATTGAGTTACTATTCAATTAACATAAGATGAGAATGATCTTTGAGAACCATACTTGTGATTCCATTGTTTTTTCGAAAAACCAAAACCAAAATGAAAAGGTCCTTTCAAAACCGAAACCAAGTGATCCAAAACCTTTTTCAATCATTTTGAGAGTTTAGTTGTTTAGTCATCTGAAATTAAACTCAGGTTGCTAAATCATAATGTGAGCCATGACTTTAAACTTGGGTTTAGAAAAAAAAAAAAAAAATTCATGAAGAGTCTTTGGCTTAAATTAAATGATTTAAATTTTTTCTAAATTTGTGAAACATTTCAGCACTTTATATCAAAATGTTCAAAAGATCCACCCAAAACCTTACAACAACACTAAAAGGCAGCCAGATGCAAACCTTGGGCCTATATACATACATAATTGTAAATGTGAACCATCTAACCACAAGGATAGTTTTCATTCGGTTGTTCCTTTTTTCTGTCCACACTTTCACTTTTCTGTTGAAATACATGGCAATCAAGTAGCAATATGTGAAACTGGGGGGGGGGGGACTTTGGAAATCATGGAAAAATTAGGGCTCCCAATTATGGGATATTATTTGACCCTCATAAAAGGCATAGTCCAAAACAAAATCCAAGTATATTTTGATTTACTCAAAGAACTTACTTTTGTAATTAACCACTAATTATGTTGTTTTAGATTTTGAAGTTAATCATCCATCAATGGTGTTAATACTAGCCTAATAAATTCTACCCATGAAATTTCTGTATAACAAAACCTAAAGAAATTTCAAGTTAACATAACACTAAGGTGGGGTGGGGGGATGGAGATTGAGGTTATCGTGGGATCCACCACACAAGACAACTCATGAACCTGTAACTACAAACAAAAAGATCGATAGGTACCTTATAAAATGTCAAAATTTCACCTTCCAAAATCATCACATGAATATGGCAATCGAGGTTTAGCATCTACCTATATTCAACTGGGGAAAAAATTTCATTCAAAAATCATCAGATGAACGACATCGAGGATTCTAGCATCTCCAGCGGTGCTCAGTAGGTGACCCTGCAAAAATAATTTTCACATTCAAGTTTAGTTGTTAACTTCTTTGCAACCCCAGCCATAAAACTGAAACTTGGGACACAGCAAATAGGTGCGGGACTACTAGGTAATAGTAAACTGCCTGGACCAATGATTACGATGGGCCAATGAGAAACCCTGAGCAGCAGTCAGTCAGATCATATTTATTACACTCTTTTCTGCAGGTGCACAACCTTGCTGCGCCTTTTACCAGCCACCGCACACACTGTGTGCAAGCGTGCTGAGCCAAAACCGGCAACTTTTGAGTTTTCTTCATCCAATTTGACTGTGCAGTATCGCATAGTGAGCACCGCTGGAGATGCTCTTAGCTTGTACATGTTCACATTGGAGAATTTCCCAATTAAAAAATCATCAAAATGTATGACATCAAGGCTTAGCATGTAAAATATGTTCACATTGGGAAATTGAGGGTGGGGTGTTTTTTCTTTTGAAAGTGTTGTTTTTTAGGGTGGACGAAACCCCACTTGATGGGAATCCAACCTGCGACCTCTGCGTGCCTGCCTGCCTGTCTGTTGAACTGCTGTTTTCTTTTCCTGGCAAAATTTCGCCAAAAATCGAAATTAAAAATTCGAAAAAAAGCTATTTAAAAGGTTTTCAGTCGCTAAAAGTTAGGGTAAATAAGGGAAAATTTTCCACGTTTATATCTTTTCTTTACATATTTTAGCCAAAAATATAGAAGTATTATCAGAGAATAAATATTTCGCCACTTTTTGTACACCTTCTTCTGAATGATCGCCATTTTGGCTACAAACAAAATTTCCTGAAAAAACACTGCGACTGTTCCACACGGTGCGTGTTTCCGTCGTTGGCGTCGCTGTGTGTCCGTGAGAGTGGCGATGGCGATGGCGCCCGCAGGGCACACGGACGCGGACCCCACCCAAGACAAAAACCGACCCAGTCAAAAGGCTGTCCGTGCAGTCTGGCTATGGCGACTCCATCACGCCTCCTTCTTCTGCTGCAGCTGTTGTTGTCCAGATTCTTTGTCGGAGAAGAGTCTTTAATGAGCTTCGTAAGTAGCGGGGATAGAGGATCTGATCTTTGCTCCTTTTTTTTCTGTTGCGGTTCGGTCATGATCTTGTCTTCTTCTTCTTTTTCTGCAATCAAGGCGATGGCGTTGTCTAAGATTTGGTGCGCATAAATGAAAAGGGCCGAATGAGACAGTATAGACGCTTCCTTGTGTTTTCTTTTCCTACGAGGGTTTTGGTTTCGAGTTCTCGACGAGCTAAAGAGGGACGACGACGACGACCCTGCAGTAGTGTACACACGTCGACGACGGACTGTGCTCACAGCGATGCCGATTGTTGCGTGAGGTTTTGTGTTTCAATCTTTGTCAAGAGGTACGTTGAACACCTCGAGGGCAGACCGATGCTCTCAGCTTGTTGGCCATGAGAGATTCGTCTCTTTCCCCTCTGCCCGATGGCTTAAGAAGAATGCCGATGAGTCGCTCGGAGCCTCGCCTCGGTTCTATGTACACACTCCGTGCCTCTTCTTGCTTTCGATGTTACAGATGTGGTATCCGAGGGAGGGGAAGAGAGAGAGAATAGTACCTTTTTTGGTCACTTGTTTTTAAATCGCAATCTCTCTAGTACCTAGCAGCATTTCTTTCGGAGACCAGAGAGCACTGGCTTTGTGAAACAGCTTGTAGATCTTGCACATTTTCCCCATACATTTCTTTGGTATCTGAGTTGCAGCAGGTAAGTAATTCTTGAGAGTCTGGCAATCTGTTGTTGAGAAAATTTGACCATAATATCATCACTGAACAGAAACCTGTTTCTTGTTTCAAGACCTTCCACCGTGCAAAGTGAAGCAAATCACAATGGCAGACCCTAGCATTTCGAATGTAGGACCTGCAGTTAGCCCAGCAAGCTCTAGGAGTTAGAGGTTACCAGCCACACATAATAAGCACCATGAACTGCTTGAAATTTTGTGTGCATTCATGATCTAGATCACTCAAGGATATAACTCACCTCAACTGACATTTGTTTTATGCATTTGGAATCGAAATCCCTCAAGACCTATCTAACCATTGCCAGCCTCTCAGCTCATTGAAAAACATTGGAAAGTTTGTGAATTTCTGATGCATGGGAACATTTGTGAAATTCTGATACATGGCAAGGTTTTTTGAAATTTTGAATCAGGAAGATTGCAGTAGAATTTTGCTGCCAATACTTAAGAAGGCAGGTGTGTGAACCAGCAAGGCAGGGGTGGTGGTTATTATTTTTCTGATATTTTGGGGCTTATGAATTTTTATTGCAGAGGAGCAGATTTGCCCAGCAATATGGGTCGAGATTCAAGTTCTGCAATAACTGGGAAAAGGAGTCGGGTGGTTGAGGATGAAATCTACTATGACAATTACCATGTTCACAAGCGCTATCTTACAGAGGTAGGTTCTCATGTGTTCACTATACTTCCTTCCACGGCCCTTTATGGTTGATGTCAAAAGTGCATTCTGCTAGACTTCATGTTGTTCACCCCTAGAGGGTAGCCCATGGTTGTAACTTGAAGCACTGAGGTTCACAGGTGATGGCATCAAGTTTGAATGGACTCAAAGTGGGAGAGTCTGAATCTTGTACTCAACGAGCGTCACCACCTTTGCCAGAAAATATGGTTTCCCCTGCCCAGACTGAGGCTGGAGCACTCTCCCGATCTGCCTCTTCTTTTCCCAGCCATGGGTACTCTCTCCCTGCACCTTTGCCCCACAGAGTGTTGTTGTTACCATTTTCTTTGTGCTTGATGTATGTTTGGGTCACTGCATCAGATTTGTGTTGGTTGTTTTTTTCTTCCTTCTTCCCTCATTGGATGTGAATGGATCTCTCTGGTTATCACCTCATATTTGCCCTTACATTCCAATGTGCAGAGATGAGTTGTCAACACTGGATTCACCAATGTCTGAAGACAGTGACGATAGTGTGGGTTACCGAATGGGTGTGGCATCTGAGCTCTCTCCATATATGCCAGTCTCCTGTACTGAAGCAACCTCCTCTCATGTTTCCCTACGCCGGAGCCAGCGTCCCTCTTACTCAACCTCCAGCTATTCTAGTGAAATGGCACCTTGGCAGCAGACTCCTCCTCCTTATACCCCTTCTCTTCCCCTTCCGTGCTCATCACAGTCCCGTGTCAAGATTCCTGACGGAGAAGGGCGCCTTCCACCCTCCCCCAATGATCCAACCCAATCAGCTGACTTACGTAGAGCTGCTCTGATGCGATCAGTGCAGATACGTGCACAGTCACCTGTTATACCTGGTTCATCGGTTGTAACATCTGATAAGAGTTCAGGAAAAGAAGGAGAGGGACTGGAAGAAGGTGGGGATCAATCGTCGCCAAACCCACCTGAGCAGACAGGCTGCAGTAGTGACGACCTTGCCCGTACTTCTCAGACTTTGTTTCCTTCTGGTGGAACTCGGACTTCGAACCATGTGCTCAGCTTGCTCCTTGATGATACAATAGCAGTGGCCACCTCATTGCCATCTATTAGCCAGGAGCAAGAGGTTGAGAAAGTGTCAAGACCTTCCAGATTTGAGGAAGAGAACAGTCACCAAAAGAATGCGAGGGGCTACTCAAAGCATGTGAGAGCACCATCAAGAGATGGGAGCTCATCAGACACAGAGTCCTCACTTTCTTGGAGACCAAGCTCACCTGTTTGCAAGAAGTCCTGTAAAAAGTTGAAACCCTTTTGATCTGTTCTTCACATTTGGATGCTGGTAGAGCTACTTTTGAATATCATTTACAGGTTCTTGTAAGATTCATGTTTTAGAATTATAAACCTCAGGTGCCAGTTCTTCTCAATCGTTAACGTCTCCAGACTTGATCCATTCTTCTGTGGTCTATACCTCATCATAGCTGGAATAACTTCTTGAGCCTCATGCCCTGACCAGCTACTGCACAAATGGTTTCAGAAGAAAGATGCTGTTGAGGAGAATCAAGGATCATGCTCTGATGGCCTACAAAGCAGACATTGTACTTGAATTTCATTTATCATGGCTGGAGATGCATCTTGGAATGATTCATTTTTTCTACAGTCCTGAACTGCTAAAATCTCAGTCTGCAGAGGCAGTGTAACACATTGTGTGGAGCTTTTTTGTTCTGAATTTTGTCACAGATGAGAACTGCAGGCTCTCAAGTTCTTTGGCACCTGTAGCTGATGTCCAGACATGTACTCCGACTATGTCAGCTCAAGAAATTTTCCTATAGCTGCACAGCCTTGTATTGCTGCTTGGGGACTGCTTTGAGTTTTGACTGCAGCTCCTTATCTCTTCAAACAGAGGTAAATTTTCACCAAAAGGGAGCCCAGTTGTGATGTAGATTTCCAGCTTATGGAAGACTGTGTTGGGAGGGAGTGGTATCTGGATTGGCATCAGTGACACTGGCTGATGACAAAAGCCATACGAAAGCCATACCGTGAACTGTGGAAATGTCATGTGTCTTACTAAGGGGTGCTCTTGCAATCTCTTGTACCATATGTGGGGATTTGGGGATTGATCCCTTGCTTACCATTTTGCAAATCCCAAATGACTTTTTTTTCCTGAATGATTTTCATTACTTCTGTTCTTTTTGAGGAATTTTTTTTGGTCATGTGACTAAGTGCCAACCCTTTTGTCTTTGTGATAGCTATCAACTCAAGCACTTTCTGCATAGAGCAAGCAAAAATTGGAGAGCTCAAAATTTATGCATTACATGTTGCAATTGGGTTTTAAATCTGATAATTATTGGACCTCCAGCTGGACCAAAAAAGTCACACTAAACCCCAAGTTCTCTACATCTATCACCCTTGTTTCAATTGCATAGTCTTTGATACATACATTGTGATTTGGAACCATGTAAACCATTTGCACCAAATGAAGCAAAGGGAGCAAGTTCATGTGAAAACATAACAAGTAACTTTCAGTGAAGTGGAGGACCTTATCTGTTTTCTCACATTGGGAACCCGCATTTTTCCAAGGTTTCTTTTCAAAAAACAAATTGCAAAATAGCAAAAACTTGTCACCAAAAAACAATCACTACAAAGGACATTACAAAACACTTTCTCACTCTATTTGTCTTAGGCTTGAGAAATATGACAAACTAGAACACATTGAGCTTTAACATAATCCTAACCATGCACAAACACATGAATGAAACACTAAGTTTATGCAACTCGTGTGCCCAAATGAAAAGTATTCATGACATGAAAAAACATGAAAGGTGGACACAAAAGTTGGGTTGCAAGATCATATTGCAACCTAATTGAAGGGTATTATTTGTTGCACAACATATATATAATACCCATGGGGAGGTAGTCCATGGAAGCTTTCTTACAATCTTCCATAAAGTATATTACTTAAAAAATATTCTTGAATTTTTTTCAAAATATTCGTTATCAATGGAAATTGCTAATGAATGAATTTCGTCCATTAAGAATGAAACAAGCAGCTCATTGTGTAATGGCTATGTGTCTCATTATATATATTCATGCATCCACCCCAAACATGAAAAATTACATCCATCTGAAAATTTTCATTCTATGAACATTTGTCACCTTCACATTGGCCAATGAGAGCCAAAATTTTATCCCCAAGTCCAAATCTTGCACATATGTGTAGTCTCTTCCCTATGGGTAGAGCTAAAAACAAAGATGGAAAATTTTGTCCATAGATCAGAAAGCTAAACTACATAAACTATCATATGAACTATCTTAACAAGCTACAACCATTATAACTAATTGTTTGTAGTTTTATAATGTTATGATAAAGTCATGTAATGTCATTTGTGAAACCACCTCTCTCTCTCTCTCTCTCTCTCTAATGATGAATTCCACAAGAGCAACATAAAGCTTGCATGGATATTGTAGGTGGGATTCATGAAGCTTTTTGGAAGCTTTGGTGAAATGATGTTTTGGTTTCCATATATGTTCATAGCATTATAACTTCATTAATGCATATTGTATTAAAAACCTTGAAATTAAAACCTTCTTTGACATCATATTTTCAGCTCCGATGACTTCATTTTGGTGAAGGTGATTTTGAATTTCTAGTGTGATTGTTGATACACAAAAAGATTTTAGAAAAATGTGAAATATATGATGAATCTTCATCAAATGGTAAATTGGATTCAAAATATCACAATATTTATTTGTCCATGGTTGGTGTATGAAGTATGAAATAATGTTGTATGGTTACCATAACCTAAGGTCAGCTTCCACATTGACAAGACAAACCTTTTTCTTTTTTGAAAAAATTATTTTTGTAAATTTGAATTTTCATATTTTCACAATCTACCATTATATTTTCATATGAAGATGAAATTATTTAGATGTAATAGCAATAATTATGATGGTTTTCAACACCTCAACTTCATATTTCCACAAAAGTTAATTTCATTCATGTGACTCGACCCAAGAACCATGGGTGTGTTTCACTTTTCTCTTGCAACAATACATTCTTGTTCCCTAAGCAACATTACCTTCCCCAAGCAACACAACTACCATATTGAAAACAACACAATTAGTACTCCCCAACCATTCCTCAACCCAAGAAAGTAGACCCAAGTTTCCCATCTTCATCCTAGAAGAAGATGGCATTAAAAAGAGTTGGACCCAAGGTGTTGCACTTGGCACTTGCAGAGATAAGTCTCAAACCATTTTTTTTGTTAAAAACTAAGGTGTACAAGTTGTACCTGGTTGTTATAACTTGGGTACAATGAACAAAAAACATTGAGAGAATGATTTTGTATTAGGCATTTGTACTTTTCTATTGAAGACTGAGTTGCATTGTGTGTTCATTGCTATTATTTAGTTCTTGCCATGGTGCTCTAAAAATTGTGAAATGACAAGTGCTGAGTATAGGATTCATGAACTGCTGCCCCCTTGGAACCAAATTGTCTGGCACTTTTGTGCAAGCTTTTCACATCTCATCCATCAAGCCTTCATGCAAGGCTGAGCTGAGGAATATAAATGTGCAAAGCACTACTTTCTAAAGAACAATTGGATGGGTACCTGTGAAAGCCTCTTTCTGAGGAACTTAATTGGTTTTGGTAAAAACATTGAGTAAAAACATTGAACACGTTCAAGTGAGAATGGTGTTCAACTATGTCCAGCACGTGGTGGAGTTGGAATTTTCTAAGTCCATTTGGAGGGCGCCTTATATCCATGACAAAGAAAAGGAGGGATATTACACCAACTTCTTAGAGGAGTAGGAGGAATCTTACACTTAGAATAGAAGATTATAAGGGTTTAAGGGAAAATCCCCACATTGGGACTTCACTCCACAAAAGGGTTTTTTGAGTGCATTTAGAAACTTCTAAAAGTAGAGTGTGTATTCAACAAGCTCAAACTCAAGACTTCTAGGATATTTTGAGTGTGCAGTGTTATGAAGGTTCTGAGCTCAGTTCCTTGTACATCTATCTGCTTGTGAAGTTGCTGCACTTGAGTAAAAAAGTCACAATTCTTTTGAAGTTTTCTCTTAGGCTTTTCTGTGGAATTTCAATGGGCTTCGGAGTAGTTCCAGTTTTTGTCTTATTGTGTGAATTGTTAACTTTTGATACATCATGTACTAACACACCCAAAGACTGAAATTCTAATACCCGTACTTGGCTCTCTGGAGCCTTGGCTCTCAACAAACCTCCCTCCCCCTGCCCCCCCATCTCTCACCCATCATATATTGGTGCATTCACACTTGACGTTAAGTCAGTGTTCAAAGAAAATCTAGGTGGCATCTTATGTGGCACATAATGTTAAATAGGTGATAGATTAATGTGAATAGAATGCTGGCTTATCATAAATGGTAAGTAGGATTAAGTCTTAAGTGATTAGCATGATGTTAAGGGACTCAACGCTAGAGTCCATTACACCAAGTGCAAATGCACCTATAGACTGAAACGTACTCTTCAAAAGTAGTTCAAGGGTGGTTCCATTTCATCCCCAAGTTACAAGTCCAGAAAATATGGCACGAGTTCTTAAAGTGTTGGTGTTTTTTTTTGGTGGCTAAAAATAGTCAAAATGCTATGGAAAAAATGAAAAGTAATAAAGAAAAAATGTGGGAAAAAAAGAAAATATTGCTGGGATTCAACTACATTTCATGCAATTTTAGCCAATACTCGATCCTACTAGGAGGCCCATCACCACGAAAAACTTCTGCCATCCAAATACTTCTTCACCACTTTGCTCAAATTTCATGGTAGGGCTGGGGTTTTTGTTAGAACCTGGACATGATTGAGGTGGGTAGATAGTCACCATAACATTTACTAGTCCTTTTCTTCTCAATGGGATATTTTTGGCTTAAAGGAAAAAAAGAAGAAAAAAAAGTGCTCCAAGTTGAAAGCGAGTTGGGATGTGTGGGTTCATTTTGCTTTTTAGTTTGGACTTGTTTTTGGTCTTGAAACTTGTGAAAAATAAATTCTGCAACAAGACTTGCTTGGACTTTCACCTTATTTACATTTCATTTGTCTTTCTTTTAGCAATTGTTCGCTATTTTGGTGCCAAAACCCATTACCGCATGCACATGAGAAATGATCAAATCACTATAGCCAGAACGATCCAAATAGTTCATTACTTTAGCCATTCATGTACGCAAGGAAAAAAAAATCAAGCTTGCCAAAAAAAATACTCCCACTTTTCTGTTCAAATAGCCATCCACCAAAAGCTGAAAAAAGTCCAGGAAATAGGCTGTAAAGCACGCCACAAAAGTAAAGTTCATCAAAACAAAGGGTGCTTTGGACAAAATCATGTCACCAATAAATGGGCCCTAAAAGGGCCAAAGCCACCAGTTTCACTTCCCCTCACTCTCTACACAAAGTAATCAACTTAGGGACAATCCTCAAGAATACCTTAGTACCTTGGCCAGTTCAACACTAATCATATTATTTTCAGAAATGTTGAAATAATTTTCAAAAATTATTTCTTCCAAATCAAAAAATATTGTGAAGGAAAAAACAGTGAATAGTTAAGAATATCCCATTTGTTGAAATGGAAATGAATGTTTCAAAATCAATTAATTATTCGTTTGACAAACATGTGTTAAAATGGCCATGAAGGATATAGGTATCTCGGAAGTGAGACGAAGGAGACAAGGAGAGATGTGGGTTGCTTCAACTGGCTTGTTTATGAGACATGTGAGTGTTGGGGCTTAGGACCTTGCAAAAGGATGATTCAAATCATTGTTACTTTTTTATGTTGTAAGATATATACACTATGATCAACCCAATAGATGGGTGAATGAATTGTGGGTATGTTTTTCTATCATGAACTCCTTACTATGAAATGTTATTTGCACCTTCCATGCTTGGAACTTGTGTGAGTCGTGAAAGTCAATCATTGTATGCACTGAAAAGATTGGGAATTAACACTAGTTTTTATGTGTGCATTTTCAATTTTTGCTTGTGAAAGAAAATAGTTCAACCGTGGAATGAATAACCATAAAAAATAACTAGAGCATCCAATACACAGCCTTTGTAAAAAATGAACACCAATAGAGAACAAACACACTTGGTGAGCGAAGATTTCTACTATGTATCAAAGTGTCAATGGATACACCTCGTCCGGGATCAAGTTAAGGAAGTACTATTGTACCAACAATTGGATTTTACAACATTCCATTATGACCGTGCCATTAGCCTAGGCCAAAAATGGTAAATGGAACAGATGTAGGCATAACAGCCAAGGCCCAAGGACATAAAGCCAACAACATTCACCCCAAGGGGCCCAGTTTTCTTTTCCTTTTTGGGAGCGTGTTGGACATTTTGGAATTTTGTTGTTCCCACTGAGTTCCCAAAACTGTTCCCCAAGTTCCCAAATCTGATCCCTGACATGTTCCCAATTGCACCTCAATTGCCCTCAGTTTTACTCTTGTAATATATATATATATATATAAGTGGTTTACTCCCCCTTTTGCCCTAAGTTTCTACTCTTGTAACCTATATAAAAGCCCAAGAGGAGCAGACTACAATATGTCTGTTTTTAGGACTGTCCAAAGCTTGATTTTTAAATTTTTTTTTGGGTAATTAGCCAATCAATGATGCCCATCACAAAAGAAAAAAAAATTAAAATTGAACTTTGAGGGTCCCCACAACTAATTGGTAAGAGTCACACTATCAATTTGAATAATATTTTGAATTTCTTTTGGGTGCCCACTGCCCATGGGCCATGATGGCCTATGCCGCCTTGATTTATAAAAGGGAACCATTGCAAAAAAATTCTAAACAGGCAGCAAAATGGGCACTGTACCTGGCACATTCCATACTGTAATTGTTTTTAGGATTTGTACAATAGTCATGCGGCTTTGTAGAATGTGCGTGTGGATTTACAGAATGGGCATGTCAGTTTTGCACAACCGGCATGTGGATTTTGAACAATGGTCGTTAGGTCATAGACTCGAGAAGGGGTGCCCATCAGTGTTTCTTTTATTGGTGAATTTTTGCCAAATTTTGACCTGAAAAATATGATTTCAACCTACACAAAGGATTTTTTTTTGGGGGAAAAAATGACCTGAATTTGCCAGATTTCGAAAAATTATTTTTTCAAATCTTCAGATTTTTATGATAAGTTCCAGTAAGTAGCTAAGAATATAGAAAGATTTTATATTTTCCTACTTTCATATCTAATATGTAGTCAAATTTGGCTAAATTATTTTGTGAATGATCATAACTTTGGCAACATTCAAAAAACGCTTGAATTTGTTACTACTAGAAGAAAAGGAAGAAAAAGAAAGAAAGAAAAAGTGCAATACTATTATAAGAAGAAAAAGAAAAGAAAAGGGAGAAAAGAAGAGGAAGAAGAAGTAACTTTGTTGTTGGGGTAGGTAGGGATGCTACTGGGTAACTAGGTTTCTAGTTTTTTTTTCAAATTGAAGGCTAAGGGGGAATAGGGAAAGGGGGAAAAAAAAAACTAGTTTAGGATCATCCCAAAACTGCCTAAACGGCCTCAACCACCAATTGGCACACTAGTGGGTGTTAGGTCACAGTGGCCCAAAAATTTCGAACACCATTCACAAACATCAATTTTTTTTTCAAATAGATCATTTATACCTTTACATATTGGATTAATAATTGTCATTGACAAAATTCATAGCAAAAAAAAAAATTTAAGTTTAAAATAATCACAACATTTTGGGTTAAGAAAAAGAAGTGTGTTATTTCAAAAAATGTGCCAT
>Ga0209611_10002455_pt1 | contig 32611 bp, 23 predicted proteins | sample S1TSphgellanicum_3_FD_187693 | JGI IMG/M metagenome (GOLD analysis project Ga0209611, IMG submission 187693) | Host-associated microbial communities from peat moss isolated from Minnesota, USA - S1T2_Fc - Sphagnum magellanicum MG (SPAdes) (version 2) | ecosystem: Host-associated > Plants > Peat... | reverse complement strand
TTTTTTTCCATTTTAAAATTAATTTTAGCACCCCCTTTTTTTTTTTTTCCTCATTTGTGTTTTTTGTCCAAAATGTTTTCCTTTATAAATGAATTTCATCCTTTTCTTTCCATTCATGTTTTTGGGCAAGCAAACGAATTTCATCCTTTTTTGCTTCTCATTTGTGTTTTTGGGGCAAATAATTCATATGTCTATCAAGTAATTATGCAAAAATATTGTCCTTCTATTTGGGTGCCTATTTTGCTAGTTGTATTAATTAATGAGGGTTCAACCATATTTTATTTTATTTTATTTTATTTGTTGCAAGGAACCAATTTGATTGGCCCACCATAAATTCTTTTTGAAACATTGGACACTCCCCCAAAAATTTTGTTCAAAGGTACTTCCCCTTTATTTGGCTCACTTTTATAGGTTGTGCAAATTTAATTATTGGCAATAATTGGGGGATAAAATGTGGTGCAATTGTGAAAATCTTGGGGAACATAGTGGGGAACTTTGGGATCAAGTTGGGAACACATAAGAAACATGGGGAACATGTTGGGAACACCAAAATCCAAAAAAGAATAGAACCCTCTCTCCCCAATAGGTATAGTTTATTAACATGGGTACATGAACAATAAATCGATGAAATACACCAAAACAATATTTTTAGAGATGACACATATGAAAACATTTATAATCAACAAAAATTCAGAAAATTGACAATACATAATCCATGGCTTTCAAATTGACCACCAACGAAATCGTGAATTTTTGCCTCCATATGAATTTTTTCAGCAAAATCATAAAATTAAGTAATCTTTGTTGTTATTGATTTCATCACAACAACCTTCAATACAACACTCATAGTATTTATGAATATAAAAAAACCTAAAATATTAGTTCTTCAAAGTTATGTACAATATCATCACAAAAAATGTCCATAAAAATTATGCTTGAATAATTATTATTTTGTTTTTCTCCATGGTAGACAAAAGTGCAATGTCAAAAAGGATATTTTTATGTTTTGGGAAGGCACATTAAAATAATCATATTCGAAAATGTTGATGATAATATAAAATGACAACATTTGAAATGAATGCAAAGAATTCAAAAATGCATGTAGATGAAAACAAAAATTCAATAACAAGACATTTTTATTCTTAAAACTTGAAAATTCTACCCTATAAAACATTGATGAAATTGCAATAAAATAACGCTACACAATGCAAACACAATCTTGAACAACTAGAAATAAAATATTTATTTTGTAACATGAGCATTAAAGCATATGTCATTAAAATAATTTAAAAACTTAAAATCAATGAATTTTTTTTAAACCATCCCAAAAATGTCCAAATACGTTACATGAATATAATCCTTGAACCTCAAAATAGTATGAAACAATGGAGTCATGTTTTAACTTGTTTGAAAAAAAAACTAACTCCTAATGAACCAAACAACCAAACCTACAAATCCATACCCAAACATACACCACACACATCTAAATCAAAATTCACAACATCATAAACCATGGGAACGTATTCCTAGTATTGAAACATGATCTATTGATCCATATGCCAATGTCAACCATATTATATTTATTTATGAGGATACTCTTCACCCACGTCCATTAAAAAAATCAATAAATTACAAATACAAATTAAATTAGTTATAATATTTTGGATTTGAACATTCACACAAATTAATTGTATTAAGAAAATATTATAACATGTAGGAGATGTTGCAAGAATGATTAAGACACAAATCATCAAAACAATCCAAGAATATTTTATAAAAACAAAAAATGAATGAAAACTTTGCATTGTAGCGGCATTGCAAATGCAACATTATTAATAGGTGGAACAACTATCCATTTTCTATTGAGCTTATATGTTGATAACACAATAGTAAGCAAATCAAACTCAATAATAGACGTTTGGTTCAATATTTTGAATTCATAATTGTTGATGAGATTTCAATGGTCAGTTACAATGTGTTTGTTATAATGCATTTGAAATTACAAATTTTGATATTTCAAATCTTAACATTCAATGGTATAAACATAATATTTCTAAAGATTTCTTACAATTTTTCACCAATCACCAACACATCGTTATATCCAATCAACCTTTGCATTTACAAATTTTACTAAAATTCATAAATAAAAGGGTCCAAACCAATTAAGATGTACTAGCCAAGATTAAAAGGATATTTTCATTCCCATTAATTTTAATGAATAAAAAAGGCTAAATATTTTTTTAATGCAATATTTTATGTATTTTAAATCATATGTTGAAAATAATCAATTTTATACACTTTGTGTCCACATGTATTCCAAAACAAAACTAGTAAAGAAATACAAATAAAAGTCATGTTATAACAAAATATTGGTACATCTTAACAAGTTTTGACCCAAAAGTCTTTGGGAAATTTACATTCACTTTAACATTATATTAATATAAAAAATGCGACAAAACAAAGACATTCCGTATTAATCTTTTTTAGAAAATCTTAGAACATGTAAAATTGCAAGTTCAAATTTTGAATTATTCAAAAAATGGTTTTTTTTAATTTGAAAATCAATTTATTTGAAGATCCATGGTAAACAACAACTTTCATAGTTACTCAAAATGAATTATGAAACATGTCATTAACCATACATGATAGATGTGAATTCAAAAACATTAAAACAAAAATGTTACATTGTTACAACCATTAACACTTATAGAAAACACCCAAATTTAGTGACATTCAATGCTTAATAAGACAAGCAATGTCAACAAGTATAACTCAAAATTCAATGTCATTTTAAAATATCTATAAAAGAAGGGATTGCCAATAGGATGATAGATTATCTCCAAAACATATTTCACAAATTCACATTGGATTCAACATGATGAATTAATGCACGCAACTATTAATGTTTTTTGTTGGTTTGAATCAAATCATACAAGAACACGAGACTTTACAAAAATATAATTCTTGAAGGCCTGCCTATAGATGTAATACTAATAATACCCATATCAAAACACTTTTGATATCATCATTTCATACAAGAATCACACCTCCAAAACTTTCAACATCAATATACATTGGCTAACAGTTGCCCTAATTTGTAATTTAATTGATTTTAAAAGGTCAAGGACAAACATTTGAACACCTAATCATAAACTTTTGCCAACCACCAAACAATGTGCCACTAAACATACACAAAATATATGTAGTATTATCATGTTTAAATTCCCTAAATGGACCTATAATTTTACAAGATATTATTATTGAAGATATATGTAAAATTAATTTCAAAACATGATAATTGGAAATTATGACACTTTTTTGACATAAAACATGAATCATACCAACAAACCCACCAAGGAGAAAATTCCAATCAATAAAAATACATGTACTCACTAAAAATGATGTAAAAATAAAATTGAAAGAAAAAATGATTTAGATTCTGGCAACAATGTTAATGACATCATGAATTACTAGCATGAAGAACTTCAAAGAAATCAAGAACATACTCCATCACCCAAATGGATGGCTAAGGCTTAAACCACTAACACTAAGGAGTGGTTATGCAAATGTTGTATATTGAAAAACTATAATTAATAGGATACAAACAATAGATTTATGCAATCATTATAAATAAAAAATAGAATTAAGAAATAATTCCTTCACACATTTTGATTAACAATAATCATTGGAACTTAGTCAATATTCATCCACACTTGAATCACATTGTAGAATATATGATTAAAAAAACCAATGACCATAACATTACCCAATGACACACTACAATCAATAAAAAAATTGACAAATGTTGAACAATTATTGTATAGATTATGAAAATGTTATGCAACAAATAAATAGTTCATCAAATGATTAATTGCATTCATGTTTTTTAAAAAAAACAATAAATACATATGCATCATTCCATTCCCAAAATACCAATGGCAAAAGCCTAACATTATTCCTATCCAATTAACATCATCCTAACACAATATGATAATGTGCATAATTGTTTGTCATCCACATAATCAATCACATATTTTGATATATTTCCCAGTCATTTGTGCTCATGAATAATGTATAATGAACACCATTTATTTAACATTATTTTCTATATTGCACAAAGTGTGTTTAATAAACATGTGAAATTTTTATGCCATGATCATGATAATTACATTCACTTTGATGAACAACCAATCATTAAAATGGTTTTGTGCATTGCTTATAAAGCAAAGAAATTTTGGATCTCCATTTTAACTAACTCAATTGATATAACCCTATTTAATGAAAATGAATACATAAATATAACCAAATGATTTAACTAAACATCCCAAGTCAACCTAACAATGTAGCTATACATAATGGAAGGCTACCTATCACTATTACTTTTAACAAAACACTATTAATATAACCTTATTTAAATGCATATTATTACATAAATAAACAATATTTATATGACCATACAAACCAAACACTACCAAAAAATAAACTTACATAACCAAATATTCCTTATATAACCTAATTAATTGAACATTGCTTTTATAATTCATTTTGATGTTCTTCTTGAAGTATATTCTAGAGTGAATTAAAAAAACCTTCTATGCTCAACTATCGAAAGGTAGCATGGGAGAGATTGATGTCATAGAATTTCATTCAACAACCCAAGGATTTGAAGGCCTTTAGATCGACAATATTTTATCCTACTAAGTTGTGGAAACATTATATTTGTTTAAGTATTTATGACGTTTATTTCCAAGTTTTCATTGGGCTTTACTTTTGGTTTAGTGGATTTCATGCATTCTTTGATATTTTAACATCAATTTTTGCCCCAAAAAAATCTATAAATAGTAACATGTCGTGCATGATGTGGTGGCCAATGGTGACTTTAATCTTATTTACTTTGTGAAAATAATGTGGTAATAATTTATCTCTTTCCAATGGAGGTTGCATACATTGCTTTCATAGTTTTTGGCAATAAAAATCAATTATAACAATTATGAATTATGTCGTATTAGTTCATCCTAACACAATATCCTATGCATATCTTTTAATCATCTAGATAGTCAATCATCACTAGTAATGTGCACCAATGCAAAACCCAATATTGGTATTAAACCAACTATCTATAAATAGGAGATTGGGTCAGTTGGGTCTTCAATATCAATGTTAATACTCAATATCATTTTCTATGCCATGTGTAAGCCTATATAAGTATTAGACTAAAAAGAAGTTAGAGATTTTTTGTATTGAAGTTGTAGGGCACATTACCACTTGCAATTTTCCCTTCACCTCACAAACAAGCATCATGTTTTCACAATGGGTTTTTGGGAAAACATAATGTTCTATGCCATGTTCATATTTTTGCCTTATTTGGATGTTAGGGCAGAAAGATGAACATGGCCCCAAGTGAATGCCATCTTGATTATTTCAAACTTCAATTTTCCTTGAATGTTGGTTGCAACCTTGCACATTGCCTCCATGTGCATTTTAACTTTCACACTACACTCCCATTTGTTGCCATTTGGAAAATAAAAGGGTTTATTTTGTTGTTCACTTGTGTAAAAAATCAGAAAGAAAATGGAAAATCCCATGACCTTTGCATTGGGTAAAGCCCACAAACAAGGGCATTACCAAAACGAGGGCATGTGTGAGGTGGTATTTACCCTACACAATCACACCCTCATCTGCTCAAATGTAGATGATTGTAGACTTTTTTAAATCCAATTATTCTGATCACCATTGAACTAAATTACAATTAATGGTTAATGGATATAAAGAGGTTACATGCCAAACTTGATAAATTCATACAAAGAGGTTTAAATCAATTGAATTAGAAACTCACGCATCTAACATGTTTAACCTTGAATTGACATTTGACTAAATTTGTCACACTCTAAAAAAAGGACTAGCCCCCACAAACACACCTAAAATTCACATAAAATGTCAAAATTTGGAAGATCCAACTTGGTGGAGTTGTAGAAGAATTCAAGCTTAGATGTTTTGGAAAGAAAAATTTGGATGAAAAATGAAAATTTGCCACCATTGAAAGTTTGGAGTTTTAAGTTTTGGGCATCTTTGAAAAAATTACAATTATTTGGAAACTTATATTAAGATGACATGCTTTATTTTTTGTTAAAATTTGGTGGTAGACAGAAGGCATGTATTTGAACATGTGCTAAAAAAAAAGTCCAAACAAAGTTGAAATGAATGAATAACAAATGGTCAAAGTTGACCACTCATAATGTTTCTTGAAAAAAACTTTGTTTTTCATCCTTTTGGGGAAAACAAGAAGAAAAAACAATTTGGGATTAATAGCAAAGGCTTAACTATGTTGGAGAGGAAACAATAAGAAGAAATAGCAAGAAGAAGATGGGAAAGTTGGGCATTGAGATTTTTTCAACAAGAAAATAGGAGCTTTTGGAAGTTTTTTACACATAGTGACCTCCAACTTTGAGTGAGCTTAACACAACTGCAAGCTTATGTCGAAACTTTGCTCTCCAAGTGCATCTAATGCTCTTCATGGCAAGTTAATTAGGCACACATGGTAGATTATGGAACACGGCAATTCCTAGACTCATGGGTTTTTTTTTAGTCTAAAAGTAGGAGATAAGTGTATTCAAGTCAAGGCACACCCAATTGGTCCACCTTAACATTTATGGGTTAGCCTTAATCTAAAGTTTGTGTTGTACTTGATTACACAACTTTTTTGGGGGTGAAATTTAAATAGAAAATGTAGAAAAAAATATCTTAATGGTTTTCAATTGTCAAATTTTGAGAACAAAATGAATGGATATTTCCAAATTTCCATATCAAGTTTATATGTGGATTAACATTACAAAATGGTCAAGATTTTTGTCTTTTGTTATTTCATTTACCTTAGGGAAAAGGCTCTACATAATCTTATTCTCAAAAAAAATGTTTATATTAATATTGGTTAGTTATTGAAAAATATTTTCTTATCCACTTAATTGCTAATAATTGACTAGCTGGTTATTGATTTTTTTGAAAACCAATGAGAAACCTACATGCTTAAAACATGTACTTTTTAAGAACTTGTAAGACCCTTATGGGTCAATTATTGAAAATTCAAATTTTGATAACTTATTTACATGTTTGGAAATTTCATTTAGGTTGGTTATCATTATGGAAAACCTAAAATTCATATTTTTTCATCCATGTACATGTTGTCAATCCAAGTAGACTAGTGTGAACCCTGTGCATAATGCACATGTGTGTTATTTCAACAATGTTTGGTTGATGTTTTTGGTTTTTTTTTTAAACTTTTCTTTTCAAACAATTGTCCGTGGCCCGAGTGCCGTTCTTGGGAGACAAGTTGATTGCCTCCGGGGCCTTGTCTGGTCTGGTCTAGGGTAGGGTGGTAGGTACCTAGGATGATCCCGTGGCTTCAGCAGGCTCTGTGACCTAGGCTAGTAGGTACCTACTACCTACCCTACAAATAACGGCGCGGTGAAAAAATTGTTCGGAGTCACTATCACAAACAGATAGACTGACTAATAGACTTGCTAAATTAATATATTAGATTAGATTATCAAATGTGAAAAAGGCCAAGATGTGAAATGGGGTTATGATTAGTGTCAACTGGCAAGTTCATTATCTCTAGGCAAATAATTAATTACAACTTTTTAAGAAACCTAAAAACACAACCTTAATTTTGATGAAAGTAGTTGGTTTTAACCGGTTGTACATAATTAGTATTCCATAATCTTTATTTTGAATTGTGTGAACTAGTTAAACAAAGTAATAATACGAAAATAAATTTATGTTTAATTGTGTGCAATGGAAATGGAACCACACTAGGTTCCAATTTTATTAACACAAGACCAAAACAAAAGGTTTTAGAAATCCAAATAACCAATTTAATGACTAGACAAAAGGTTCCATCAAAAACTAAAAGAAGTCTTAGAACCAAGACCAAAGGTTCCCATTAAAGTGAATAATTAGACCACACTGGTTGTAACCTTATATGAGGTGGTCTCGATGAATATATTTTTTATGCACAAAGGTGTAGATGAAATTATTTTCTCATGGTTTAAATGGAATAGGATGGAAAGACAAGAAAAAGGGAAATAGCAAAAAGTGAAGATGTGAAATGTGTGTGTGTTTGTGCCAAGGGAAAATTCATGTAATGTTGCAATTGATTTTGATAAGGAACTCGAGATTGTGGAAAGCTTAGGAAGTGATACATAACCTCATAACATTAATTACATGTGTCATTTTTTATTTTGGCAAAGAATTGAGTGGGAAGTTCAATATATGCTAATCAAAAAAGGTGTGGGGGACAACAAGAAAATAAGGTCTTGGAGCTTGCTAATGGAAAAGAAAAAATAAAGGGAGTTATAACTTTGGTGTTCACAATATTTTCCTTGAGTAATAAAACATGAGTGATCTATGTGTTGGTTTGAATGCAAAAACATGTAATATTTTGTTACGTTGTTTTTGCAAAGTTAGTCACACACCTAATAAAACTAAGTGGTTGCTCTAGGAATTGATGAAGATCTTAAGGTTTACCAAAGTTTTGAATGTGTGGATAGAAGATATTGTAACTTTTGAGAGCGGTGAAGTCAATTATTTGGGATTAGGTCTAGGGGTTTTCAAAAAAAATTCAATTGAAATTAAGAGTCATAATGGTTGATATGAGTCTTTAATGTCGTGTCAATAGATGGTGAACAAGTTGAAATGCTGAGGATGTGTTGTTAGGCTATGAGAGGTGTGAAGTTTTGTGAGTATTCAATGGCCAACAAGTATTTCATTTTGAGGATATGAAAGTGGTGAAATCAATATTGTTGTACCTTGTTAGGAAGCATATGTTGCATGTTTCAAATATAAGTAATGGGAAATATTGCAAATCCAAGATAATACCAAATTGTTAAAAGGAATTTTGATTGCCAAAGTCATGTTTAAGAGTAAAAGTGTTGAGGTGTGGATGTAAAAAGAGATGGGATGTGCAAAAATTCTATAGAAGGATTTGTGATGAGATAAAATGAAATGGAAATAATGGGTTGTAGTGTCATATTTTTGGAATGTTAGTTGGGATTATCTATAGAATGGAATGGAGTCAGCCAACAAATGTGAGTTAAATATGGAGTTGGGATGTGAAATTTGCATAGTAGTTGGTTGAGACATTAGTATCAAGAGGGTTATAAGGGATCATGATTATTTTGGGAGTGATAATGGAACCAAATGTTTTGGTACATGGGAGTGATATGCTCCATAGAACATGCCACATTAATATATTTACATTCTAGATGTCTTCACTTTGTTTGGTATTGATTTTTAAAACTTTGAAACTATGACATATATCACAAAATTGGGGGAAAAAAACCCCTTGCTTGGGTGCTTGCAAGAGAATCATATTGATCTTATGATTAATTTTTGTGTTATTTTCCTAGGTCTAGTGTCTCCCCCCCCCCCCCCCAAAGAGGTAACTCCTATTTTCAAAATATTTTATCTTTCTATTGTTCTTTTTGGGGTTGTAATATCATTTGATGTAACATGATGATTTTTTAAAAAAAATGTCCTTAGGTTAAAGGAGGTTCAAAACACTTCCAACTTCCCATCATTTGTAATTGTTCATCATTCTTATTGGTTTGCCTCTTCCTTCAAATCACACAAGTTTTTCATATTCAAACCTCCTTTATTTCAAATCACATGCTCTTGAATTGGAATCTCCTTTACTAAAATGTTAAAACATGGAAAGAAGTTGTTCAACAAAAGTGGTTGACATTATTTTTTTACTTTTTTTCCTAATGGAATCCAAAAAGATGGCAAATAGAATTCAAGGATAATGGTTTTTGTCATAACTAGTGTTGGTGCTGAAACTAGTTAAAAGAACCATTGGTCTCAATTTTCACATTTTAAAAAGTTTCTTGGGAGGTTTCTTGAGTTTGTGTTTGAGCCTAGTACTTCAAAATTTAAAACCATGTGGTTGCAATTTTGGGACATTTTTTCAAACTCAAAAATATTTAGGTTTAGTTTTTAAAAAGGTCTAGTTGCATATACATTATATACAAAGAAATATATACTTTTGATTAAATGGCTATAATGATTGGCCTACATGATTGCATTAAAAATGTTTCACATTTTCTATTGTCCCATCTTTCATACATTTATGGGTTGTAATTGGGAAATAATTAGTAAATTGTGTTGGATTTGGTCAATATTGCTAAAGGTCCAAATAGGTTGTATGGGTAGAATTGCTCTAAAAATTGTAATTGGGTGTTCAAGAGTTGTTTTACATGCTTTTGCTTTCGATTTGGGTTTTTATAAAATGCTAGTTCCACCAAAAGGGTGATGGTTTCTTGTCCATGCCAAAATAATGTATAAATTTGAACCCCTTGAGTTTAACACTACAAATTTGGGAACTTGCCAACACTAGTCATAATTCATAAGCTTATGATGAACACCATTCACTTCACATCTAAACAAGTCGGACTTGAGAACCCAACATAAAACAAACATCTCATGTTCTTGTGCTAGTTCCACAAAAAGGGTGATGGTTAATGTCTAGGCCACAATAATGTATAAATGTGAACCCCTTGAATTTAACATTACAAATTTGAGATCTTGTCAATGTTAGTCATAACTTATAAGCTTATAATGAACATCATTCACCTCACATCTTAAGAAGTTAAAATTGAAAACTCAATATAAAACAAACACCTCCTCATTATGTGGGCGTAATCAAACTACAAACTATTTCTCACCACAATCACCCTTCAGAAATTGCAAGTTCAATGCAAACTTGAATTTTCACATGATGTCATTAAAGGCTTTTGGTTGTTTGTTTTGTCATTCCAAGGGTTGGCAATCTTTGTTAACAAAACGATATGTTGTTAATGTGCACATCAAAGAATTTGTCACTTGGATCTGGTCATGATAAATTATGGAATGTGTGTTTCAAGGTTATGAAGTTTTGGCTACATGTTGCGAATAAGGAATTCCAATGATACCATTTGACAAACCTAGAATGAACATATAAAATATCTTGCAAATATATTGGAATGGAGACAAATGAATATTTGATATACTTAATTCAAGTTTGACTTTGATAAGGCAAGGTTACCCACAATCGGAATACAAATGCTTCTACTAGTACTTGATATAGGCATTGTAAAACATCGATACACTTAATTGGTATTCATTTGTCATTATATCTATGTTGTTTGTCTCTAGATTTGACAACCTTGATCTAAGAGCCTTAGTATTGTACATAAACATGATATACACTAATTACATATTTCATTTCAAATGAACAATTTTTAGATCTATGGATTGTCAAATAAACATTTTAAATAAGATTTAAACACAATGCCTATTTCATATGTATTTTTTCCCATATGAATCTAAATTTTACCAACCAATAATACCCCATTTGTTATAAGCATTTTGCCATATGAAATTTGTCAAATTCGTTACATGGAACAAATATGGTTGAATCATACCCTCTTCAATAGATATTAAAAATTTCATGAAGTTTATGTATAATTTGAATTATTTTTAGCATGCGTTTGAATTTGTTTAGTACAAGCCGTGATTGTCATGGCCATGAAAACTACGATGACCAAATTCGCAACATGCACATGAGTTAGGGAAATTTATAACAAAACATGATTAAATCAAAGTTCAAACTATTATGCTTGAATATATATATATGAAAGTTGATCTTAAACATGAAATAAGATGAATAAAATATGGTGCAAGGTTATATTTAAATTGGTATGAAATGAACAAAAGACATTTGGGGAGACTTTGTTTCTATTTATAGATGTTGGGGAAACTAGCTCAAAATAATATTTATAATTTTTTTCATAAGACTATTGTTTGAAAAACAATCTTGCATCCACCTAAATATTGTTTTTGGATGAAAAATGAAAAATGATGGGTGAAAGGTGGACACTCTTGGATCAAGCTTTCCATGAATGATGAATTAAACTACATGAACTATCATATTTTAGATTTAATTAAAAATTAATTAATTAATGTATTATGACATGTGCTAGGTTGGTTGCTAAATGTGACACGTGATAATGATAAGTATTATAATTGCACAAATACATTTTCAATTATTAACATTTGACTTCATTGAGTTATGAACTATACATAAAAAAATGTGTAATACATTGTGAGAATCATACTATAAAAATAGGTAAATTGTTTGTTTTGATTTTGTGTTGTTTAGACTTGCAATGTAGGAGTTATTGAATTTGAGTAATTTCATCACCAAAAATTCAATAAAAATAAGAGTTAAAAATTATTAAAAATTTCAGGGGTGCACTTTTTAGTACTACTCTTGTGAAAAGCCCTTGATAAGTGTGGGTAAACGAATGTGGTCCATAGTTTTCAGACCTATGGTGAGAGTGTTATTGACTTTTGAATAAATTTTGTCATTGAAAATTCAATAAGCATCAAAAATCAATATTTTTTAAGAAAATTGAATTTGACACAAGCATATATACATACTTTGTAAAAGTGCATTACACTATATGTTTCAATGACACAAATCACACTAGTCATTATTGAAATTGTCAATCGCCAAAACCCACATTAGGTTAATGGGCCATTTATGTAAAACATATAGCCAATGTCATAGTTATTGAACTTAATTTAAATGCATCAATAAATGGAACATGTTTATCACAACCTAAAGACAAAATGACATCCTATCACAATAACATATGTTGCAAACAAAAAAATTATGAATATTTTCAATCAACTTTCAAGAAGTATTGTTAATAATGCAATTTCATTAATTGTTCATGTATGAATTTTTAAAAGTAAAGTTTCACTTTTCATTCACAAGGAAAGAAGTTCATTCATCATCGTCAAACTCACAATTCCAAAATAAAATTCATCCATAAATGTCGAGCTTAATATTAAGTCCATTCATCATCACATAACTCACCATTCAAGAATGCAATTTATTCAAAAATGAAGAGCTAAATTACACAAATATCATATGAAAATATCTTACCTCTTCTATATTGAATTCTTAGGTTCCAAAAGTAGATTTTTGTTCATCTTGTACCATTTGCAACAAATGATGCTTTAATGATTTTCATGAAGATCTATTGCAACATTTCCTAAATAAGGTTGCAAAATCAAATTCTTATACCGACATCAAGATTTGGTGAAACCCTAATGTAAAATACCCACACATCATAAAAAGGGGTTTATTAGGTTTAAGGCATACAGTTTAAGATATAGGGTTTTAGGTTTAGGATTCTTCCAAATGTTTGCTAGGCATGAAAGGGATTTTCATGGTGATGTTGAATTGAAGTAGTTATTTGATCCAAACACCCAAGCTCCCAGAGATTGCAAGATCAAATTCCCCCAGCAACATCATGGTAAAACTCTGACATAAAACTTAGAAGGTTTTGAGTTTACAATCCTTCCTATGTTTGCCAAGCAGAAAGGATTTTCAGGCAACATCAAGTTTTGGTAAAATACTAATATAAAACTTCTGCAAAATCGTTACGGGGTTTTGGGTTTCAGGGTTTAAGGCTTAGGGCTTAGGATCTGCCAAGCACAAAGGATTTTCATGGGGATGTTGGGTTGGAGGAGTTATTTATCCCAACACCCAACTCTCTCCCAAAACAAAAAAAAGGATCCCTTTTGTGTGAACTTTTAGTACAGAATCACTGGAAACCAAATCCGCAAGAAGAGTTGCAGTTCAATATCCATCGATATGGTTCTCAGTAGTCAGGTTTTTATTGGATCATGACTTTGCATTTCCAAGCAACAGCCGTTTACTCCCATAGCTGCCATTTCCACAATTGCTGCTGCTGAAGAAGAAGAGACGTGGTTAATAATTGTGGATTCCTCCCTATTCCAGTTCCTAGAAACATGTTGGAAAGTCCACTTCCCCATCACACATCCTGTGCATGCATGTGTGCGTGCAGTGTGGATTCTTATCGGTTTCATAATACAAATGCTTGTCATAACTTCTTGGCCAAGAAGGTGAAGGGGACTAACTGGAGACCCTTTTTGTCTGTTGTTGTCGTTTCCACCCCTGTAAATGGAGATTAGATAATCAGATATATTGCACGCATTTGGTGGACTAGAAATATTTGTCCACATGTTACTACAAGAGTGCACTTTTTCTTTTGCGTGCATGGAATTCAGAGGAGCATTGTTAGTACTGAATTTAGTGCAGGAACAAAAAAATCCTTCCCAAGACAATATCCAAACTCCTCTACAAACTCTGCAGAGAAAAGAATCGTGACTTTGTGTCATTGATGATTTGTTGGCTGCTGATGCTAATCATCCTCATCTCCCTCTTCCTCTGGAGCTGTTGCTAACCATCTCAGCCACGTGAAGACCTCCCTTATTGCCTACACCCATCACCACCACCCACAACCACAACCTGTTACTTCAAATCCGAGTCTCTCAGCAACACGAATCTCCCCTTTATTTTGTTATCCGCCTGCTTTTCTGTCTTAAGTCTCTCCTATTATTTTCAACCCACCAGCATTCCATGCAGTGCCATCAGCATCAAGCAAATGGGCGGCTCCTGGGGCACCTTGCAAGTGCTGGTTCAAGCCCCTGCATCTGATGGGTACCTGGTATGTTGTAAAAAGCCCAACCCAGCTACAGATTTGTATGTATATGGGAACTTTTGTGGGCTCCAAAAAACCTCAGTGGAAAAGAGTCAACTATCATATTCACAATGTGAAAAACTCCAGGGAGAACATGTAACCAAGAGCCTTAAACCCTAAACCCTCAAACCCTAAACAAAGAGGCAAGATGAATTATGCATTTCAATACGCTGTGGTTTGTCAAACCCAGTTGGCAGAGATCCATCCAAAATAGATAAGTTCTTTTCTCCAAATTTTGGAACAGCAGGATTTCACAGCTTTGTCTTCTAGCTGACAAAAAATCCATGGCCAGATTATACCCAGGTCTTAATACCCTTGACAGCACAATGGGCAATAGAGTGTGGGGGAGAGGAGGGAGGGACTCACAAAACTGATTTTGTTCAAAGGAAGAGACAGCACTGCTTACCTTGTCTCTGCCAGGGGTGGAATCATGAACATCATCTTGCCACTTCATGTACGCTGCCTCTGAAATTACCTACAGAAGAAGACAAATTCCAATGAGCAGATATGCTATGAAAATGGAGCCTGCCACAACTAGTGTATCAGTCAAATGCACAACCTTCTAACGCTGGACTAACTAATAAGCAGGGTGGAAGCAGATTTACACATGATATGCTTGGAGAAAAACACTGTGTCAAAGTAGCCATCTCTTGCATACAGCCCACATACCTCCTCATGGTAGAAGCAATCAAATAGTCTCCTCATGAGTCCTTGTGGATGATCCAATCCATTTGCATAAAGTTGCACTGCAACTATATCTGCCATGCACAAAACAGTCTCTATTGAGAAACAAAGTAGACCTTCACAGGTTTTGCTTCAGTTGGGGGAGCTTTACAAAAGACACTGCAAGTTTGATGACTGGGTTAGGCAGGATATGACAAATCCTGGTTTGACTGGGAGAGAAATAAAAAGATTATATGCCAGAAAATGCTTGAAAAAAACATGTGGCAGGCAACCTACATTGTCGTTGATTCTCTACAGCAGCTCGTCCTTTGCCGGATGCAAAATGTCTCAAAAGGGGAGCATATATCTTAATCTCATTTAACACCTGAAAAACACAATACCCAGTCCATGAAAATCCTCATCAGGAATCCATGGGCCTACCTTCTGCATCAGAAAATGAAGAATGATGAGCACAGTGGTACACTGACATAATACGATTTCAGATACCCAGCATGTGCACACCACAAGGAAAACCAGAACCACAGAGCTGGGGAGAGAAAAATGTGGCATACAAAAAAATCCAAGCAAGAAGGAACATTGGGAAAAGGAAAAGAAGAAGACATGAAAACCAGAAAATTTAAAAAATTTAAAAAACAAAACAACAACCAAGACAAAAAACTGAGTTTACAGGGCACCAAAAGAAAAAATCCACAAACAGTAAAGAAGCAGCAAATTCTCACTGATAATAATGTTTCAAGTTCCCAATGTAGTCAGTGAAAACTTGTTACCAGAAACTCTTACCAGGTTGTTGTCATGATGTGGAACACATCGTCTCAAGACTTGAGTCATAAGCATTCGCAGAAACTCAGGGCCTGCAATTATTGGTTGCTGAACATTTTTCTGTTGAAACCATCATTCAATGAAAAGACAAAACTTAGATCACTGAACCATCTTCCATTCAGCTTTACAACACAAGGTCTCTGCACAGTCATTTGCAATAGCTTGTCAACCTGACCTTTGACTACTAGTTTACAACTAAGATTTAGTTTTTACTATCACCCTATGAAATATAAAAGAGTGGTTTAGGTTTAGGGTTTAGGGTTTAGGGTTCTGTTGCTGCACTAATAGAAAATTCACTTTCAAAGATCTTTAACTACAGTTTACCAGCTGTGGCAAGGAGTCTTCTTCTGGCCACACGGGTCTTCTTCTCAATAAAAGGGGGGGGGTGGGGTTGTTCAATCTTTTTCATCTTGTAGTAGTATGTGCAACATGAGGGGCAAGTTGCAGGCGTCTTTTAAAAACCCAAGTACTCAATTGCTCACCTGTATCCACTGCACAATCTCAGAGGCTGGCTCATCCCTACCTAACGCTTCCCCAATGTGCTTCTCAACTGGTTTCATCTGGATCCCAAAACAGACAAACGTATTAGAAAACACAAGATGTTTAACAACATCGGCAGCTTGTGGCAGTACTAACCAAAACCCAAAACCTTGCAGACAAATTTATGATGTCCAGTTGTGGATAAATCTTGTGTAGAAACACACGGTTTAGGGTTTAGGGTTCTCTGTGGTGGGTGTCAGTCACTTACAGGATGAAGACATTGCAGATTATATTTCTCCAAGAACCTATCCAGTGTGGCACCCTTCTGCTTGTCAACAGGTGAACAAAAGTCCTCAACCTGTAGACCTGAATCCTTGAACATATGGACCATAGCATCTTCACCCTTCTGTTTCCTAAGAGTGTCCAACAGTGAGCCAAACACAATCAAAGCATTGCCAGTCTCCAACAAACTGTGAGGTGGCTTGGGACCACTTTCTCTCAAGAGCTTGGCAACTTGAGCCAGGGAGAATACTCCTGCTGTAATAAGCTTTCCCAACATTCTGGCCAGAAGATCGGGTGCCTGTGGAACATCAACTATCGTGTCTTCCAGCATTGAAAGCACTGATTCAAACCTGTAGAATTATATCTCAGGATTAGATAGATGCTCAAACCAATGTAATCTAGGGTTTAGGGTTTAGGATTTAGGGTTTGTCTAAAGTTCTGCAGTTGAGAAACTGATGACATAAGGAAAATGAATCAAAGATAGTGTTCAGCTCCCACAACATGACCAGTGTGTTGTTACCTGAAGCTCACTAGTAACAACAAGCTCCAAATTTTTCTTTCAAATGATGGCAGCTCAGATCAAAGTCATACCCTTTTGTGATTTGGTCATGAGTCAGCACACAAGGCTCTGAGTTGTGAAGATGTGCAAGCAGCTTGAAAAGAAGATCTCTTTCTGCATCTTTTTTGTCTAAGGAATCAGACACCCACATAGAGACCATTGCTGGATAAAACTGAGGGAATTTCAACTCCTCCACACACAGAGTTGCCTCTTTTAAATCATGCACCCTGCACATGAGTGAGCAAGCCAACAGAACCCAAGAATGTCAAACATTGGAGAAAAAAAAATCTCAGATCCACTGGCAGAGTTGTAATTCACAATACAGCCCATCTACACATATAACCCATGACTACACCAAACAGGGAATGTGTAATTTTCCAGCCTTTAAACCTGGCAGAAATGCTACGTTTGACATACCTGTAGTATTCAGCAATGGCCGAGTTTGCTTTCCTCCTAAGGTCTTGATCACTGGGGTTTTGAGCTACTGATGAAGGATTTGCAGCAACTGAAACAAAAGGTGTGGTGACCGGTCGATGTAACTGCAAGGGGGCAGCTGGCAGCATTGGCATCATCATTGGACTGTCATTATTCCCAGATGTTCGTTCAGATCCTGTGTGCCGTAACCCAGAAACAACTGGCCCGTGCCTGTCAATGACTGATGATCTCTCTAACAAAGGTCTTTCATAGGATCCTAGCTGCCTGTCTGCACCAGGAGGCCGCCCATAGAGATGATGATCTCGGGCACCAAAAGGTGTCCTGTTGGGACCACCACCATAGCCTGATGGAATCCCCATGCCACCTGCTCTGCGGATATCACCACCCATCATCATCATGGGTGGTAGTGCCATGTCTGCGAGTGTGCTCCGGCCAACTGCCCCGGGAGGTAGCCCACGCATTACATTCCCCCTTCCCAGCCCACCTTGTGGACCCAAGGTGATAGGACCTTCACCAATAGACCTTTGCGACAATTGTGTTGGGAGAGAATGGCTGTCCACAAGGAACCGGCGTGACTCTTCCATGTGCAGTTCCTGCCCAAATACTGGTCCCCCTCGTGCACCTCCTCCCTGTTGCAAAGGTGGTCCTCGCATAAAGCCCATTGCTGGACCTGCACCCGTATATTCAAAGCATCACAGCATTGATTCAAAGAGGCTCATTGTGAGTTTAACAAACTCATGTTAAAGGATGAGAAAATTTACATCTGCCAACTCAGAAACACAAACCTGAAGTTGAGTGTCAGGAGGTGTATCACATCTCTAATCTTCTGCAAAGCTAATAAGGATTTGCTCACTGAAAGCAAATCAATTTGAGCAAATTTCTCATGAAGTGAGAGTCATGGCACTGGGAATCTGACCAGCAGCCATTCGTGGATTGGGAGGAAAAAGTGGTGCAGGAGGACCTCCTCGCATCCCAAAATCGGAACCAGGAACAATCCTCCCTCGTCCAAGTCCACCAATGATGGAGCCACGTGGAAAGCGATCACGTCCTCCTGTGTTGGCCATTGCCTGTTGCCGCTCTTGCACTGCATCTCGATGGACCTCATCAATTTTCTTTGGCCCCTCCACCTTCCGCCTTTCTTGCCATCCATCACGCCGTAAATCAATCATGTCCTTCAACATGAATCTGATCCGGGATGGAAGCTCCATGTTGACAGACAAACTCTCCATTCTTCTGAAATAGGCATCAATGTGGTCCCTTGCCTTGGGATGATCGATTATGTGGCCGATTGTTCTCATCAATTTGCAAAGAGCCTCCACATCCTCCTCATCAGGGTGCTGGTACTCCCCCAACAACTTCTTTATACACTCGTGCATTATACGTTCTGTCAACATGCTCTTCTTGTAGAGCTCCCCAATGAAACGGATGTTCCCTAACATGCGCCTCCTAGCACTTGAACGCTTTTCTTCTCTTTCCTTTGGATCAAGCTGTGTTTCACCCTCTGGTTCTACCTTCTCGGCTTCTTCTTGCTCTCGCTCTCCACGCTCGAACTCTTCCTGACATTTATTCAACAGCACACGCCGGAATGTGATCTTCTCATCGTCCTCTACAAACTCTGGTAACACTATGGCAAGCTCAGCACAAAATGTGGCATACATCTCACAGAATGTGGGTTCCGTCAACGCCTTGTCAAAAATCTGGGATATGACACCCATAAGTGTCAGTGCACTATCGATGTTCACATCCTTCACTTGGGCAAACAGCTTCTCGAAATTCTGAGGAGTGAGCTTGTTGAGGATCCCTTTGATTTGTCTCTGCTTGATCTGTTCCATATCTGATACCTTGCCCACCTCATAAGGGGCTTTAGCCTTGTGGATGGTTGGTGCTGCTGTGTGCTGTGGCAGTGGTAGTGGTGGTGGGATGAGCCCTCTGATCTCACTTGGTGTGTGCTGCTGCCAGTGATCTGCATCCCGACAGTTGCTTTGAATTAGATTAGGGAACTGAATCATAGATGCAGCTGCAAAGACAGAACCTCCAGGAAAGAGCACTGACACCATACCTGTCAGATGTGACAACCCAGGAGCTGGTCTGAGAGGCAAATGTGGTATCAATCCTGGAAGGAAATGACCATGTGGAGGCCGAAATTCACTGGCTGCCACGGTCATATCCCCACCAAAGTAGCCATGACCAGAAGAAGAAGAAGAAGTAGAAAGAATGCCTGCTGCTCTTGTGTGTCCATCTTCCTCCAAAGGACCTGGAGAATCGCTGACTCTCCAGTCAACTACAGGAGTTGCCAAACTGGGCGGCTGCAGCTCAAGAGATTGACCAGGGTTGGACAAGGATGTGTCAAGTGATGACTCCCCACTACTACCTCCTGCTCCTAATGGGTGTGAAAAGAGTTCTGCAACATCTTGCCTTATTGCAAAGTCTCCAGGTAGATCATGATATTGATCCCTATAAACAAGCAAAAAATCTCGGCTGTATTCTCTACAAGTTTGAGATGGGTCAAGATTTGCCTCACTGCCTAGAGTTTCCAGAAGAGCGCTCTTTGGTGTAGGCAGCTCTGCAACCACCTCCCAATCCTCAGTGTGTTCTTCGTGGGTCATCCCCAAGATGGCAGAGGGCAGCAGTGGCTCCCTGTTGATGTCTCCTCCACTAACAGCAGGATTGTGCACTGGAAGCTCAGTTCTTTGTACCTCCTCTAGGGTTGTGTCCTTCAGAGCCTTATCATCAGCACTCTCCTCCACACACATGGTGGTGTCTATAGAAGCATCTGCCTTTTCAAGCGACTCCCTCTGCGTCTGGTTACTACTCTCATCCTTCAGCTGAGAGCCTGCCTGGAAGCTTACATCTCTAGCCACCAGCACTTTCAGTGACTGTGGCTCAGAACTGGCATCAATCTTACCCAATACCAAACTGGAGCTGGAAATAGAACTATTGATTCCAGGTATGCACCCATCATCAGACTCAACACCAGCAGCTATCTCTGCAGATGATTGCAAACCTGGACCCTGTTCAATAAAGGGGTCTTCAACACCAACAGTTGAACATGCACATGCAGAATTCTCCTCTGTGTCACCTGCATCATCTGCTACCTTGTGGGCTCTGCTTCCTGGGAGAAGAGGACCATCCACTGCTGTGTCCATAACAGAACTGCTCCCTTGCATATCTTCTTGCCCCTCCACTGTCTGTTGATGATTTGATTGGATGCTGCTTTCTTCCAAGACCTCGGAAGTTTTGTTCCCTCTCACTGCAACCTCTTCTGCCGCACAACACACTGGATTGTCCACAAGACCCACTCCCTCAAAACCATCTCCCTCAACAGTGGTGGTGGTCTCAGAGGCTGTGGTTGACACCAGAAAATCTTCAACATTTTCTAAAGTTGATGATAGAGGTGGAGATTCTTCACCACTCACTCTGACTTGATGGCCAGGGTCAGGCTTGCAATCTGACTTGCTCAATGTGTTGTCAAATCCACCAGCCACTTGACCATTCACTAAACCTTCAGGATCAGATGTGCATGACCCACCAAGTACAGGAGGTCCCTCCTCTTGTCCTGTTTGGTGTACAACAGACACCTCCTCCAGTGTTGGAGCTGCTGCTGCAATGGCAGCAGGAGTGGGATTATCAATATCTGCAAGACCTTGGATGCCAGAAGGAAGTGGAATGGAGGGGTGAATCTGATCCACCCCCAATTGTGAACTCACTACTGCTGCAGCAGGAATTAATACAGATTCTGCTGGTCCTGGAACCACTTCAGTCTTGGTCAAATCCAGGCTGGAGAATTTGTGTGTTACAACATGCTCATGCTCCTCAGCTTGTCGTGAAGGATATCTGTTCACGCTTGATGATGCAGTCTGATGCTGGTGTGGGACCCCACCCAACAGGCCACCAGGGACTCTGTACTGAGGTGGTGGCTTATGGCTAGGGTTTACTCTTGCCAGAGGAAGAGCAGGAGCAGGATGATTCTGTAAATCACCACTCTCAGCATGAAAGGACTCAAGTCCACTCTTCACCTTAGTGTGGGACCAAAATTCCTCCTCAGTTGCCAGGTGGACAAGATGATGGGTAGCCTTGCTTGGGTGTGGCTGCATGACTTGGTCTATTGAAGGAGGAGGAGGATGGCCATACTGAGAAGAACCTGAGAGTCCTGGGGTAGGAGGCTTCCCTGTCAGACTATGGCTCGCATGTAGGATTGGGGGAGGAGCATGGTGGTGGGTTTGCAGAGGCATTGTTGATTTATTAAAAGCCTTCATTGTCTGACTCGAGCTTTGTTGCAGGACTCCTTGCTGGTGAGGATAATGAGCTTGATGCTGCTGCTGCACTGGTGGTGGTTCTGCTAATGCAGCCGCCAAGGATGTTGCTGGTTCCTGCATACTGGCTTGCATTCGCTGATGATCAGGCGCTAAATTTGGCCGTTCCATACTCCCACCCATGCCCCAAGCTCGTCTCTGCACAACAGAGAATTCCTCATGCACTTGTAGGGATTCTAAAAAGCAGGGCAAAAGTTTTCATGATAGGATGGATGCTCCTGCAGGAGTCACTGATTTTTTACCTGCTGAGGAATCAGCTCGTCAAATTCAGGAGGTGCCGAACTTGTCCTTTTTGGAATCTGCAGGGAAAAATCAGACATTTCATAAGTGTCAGGCATTTGATCGCAGTACAAACCTTGGCATCAAAATATACTTGGCACCTTCTTAATCTGAGATATGCTCCAAGTCTGTATTGCAGAGCAGCAGTTGCATCAGAAACTAGAAAAGTCTGATCTTAATTTTGCAGGAAGTGGTGAGGCTGGATGATGATGATGATGATAAGAGCCGACAGATGATGCAAAATCCATAATGGCATCATCACTAAATTTGGTGTTTCTTCACAAATAATGACACACCTTCATAACAGTTGGCCGATGCTTCATGGCCCCCCCAGAACCAGGATTGAAGCTGCCAAACTGGAATGAGGAAGGATTCTGAGACAACGGTCGCTGAAACACCTCTGGAGCTGAAATTACACAATACCCACTAAAACACATCACAAACCAAATGCCAACCACCCGATCCAATGCAGCAAATACACAGCAGAAAAAAAGCCTGGGGTTCACCATTATGGATGGCAAAGAAAAACCAGAAATAGTGAACACGTACATTGTAAGACTAGTATGTACTTCAGACTTTTGGGTATGAGCTGAATTGAAGTTGGAATGAAAAAAATAGGGGGACATACTTGTGGCAGCCTGCTGACCAGTAGCAGACAGCCCTCCATGTCCAAAAGATAAAGCAGAGCTCCTTGTTACTCCACCCATTGATGCTGGTTTCTCCAGATCTGCAGACTGTTGATGATGAGGGCCACCAGCCTGCTGCTGTGTGTGTTCAAGTCTTTCTGTTGGCAACTCACCGCGACCAGCAACAAGTCCTAACAAACAAAGAACTGGGAAATGAGTGCATGGGTACATCATTGAAAATTGGTTTTTTTCAATCAGCCATCTCCTGCTGTGGGTGGCTTCAAAGAATTGACAATACCAAGCTAGACACAAATTTCTACATGGGAGGAGGAGGTGGCTGCACCTTGTTGCTGCTGCTGCTGCGATGAAGTTGTTGGCCGTTGCATTTTAAAGAAGGCAGGTTCATGTTCCACATGGCTCCCACTCCTGGCAGGTGCAGCAGCAGATTCATTGCCACCCTTTGAACCTCTGCCAACCCCAAAAACCAAAACCCATCATCCTGCTGCTAAAGATCAAAATCATACGAGAAAGAGAAGAACCAAAAGATGCATACCCTTCCAAGCAATCCATCCACCATTCACAACAGCAGGAGGAGGGGCCATCACCCTCTCCTTCACACCAAGTAAAAAGCTAAGAACAAAATGACATCAGTCCCACTGACACATCCCTAGATGACCTTTTCTATCTCCCTCTCTCATGCAACTTCTTCAAAGAATTAGGGTTAATGGACCTCTTGTTGGGTGTGCTCAATAGGTTCCTACCCAATAGTTAATTTCACCAACTCCCAATCACATGTCCCTAGGGTTACACAAAGATGACTGGGATGAAGGTGGCTTTTGTGGAGAGAGAAGCTGAGGTCTGCTCTCCTCCACGAGAGAAACCCTATGCTTCTTCTCTCAACATCCAGTTTTCTCTGTCAAACCATAGATATGCTTTTCCAGGCTTGCGTTTTGCAGGGCCATAATAAATACAGCATCACAAGATGGACATCCATCTAGCAGCAGCAGTGCCTTACCATAATCATGCTATTGGGCTTCGATGCTCATTGCTTCCAGACACTAAGGGGATTGAAGTGACTCTTAATATCATTGCAGATAGTTGGGGAGACATTGAAAAGAAAAACCATATGTTGCAGATGATGGTTGGATGATGTGGGGCAGAGAGAAGACAGGAGAAAACTCACTCACCCTCGGACAACAGTTGAAGAAGAAGAAGATGATGATGATGATGGCAGATGGGCAGGGCGGGGCAAAGTAGGTGGGATTGAAGCTGCAGGTGGCAGCTGCAGTGGATGCTGATGATGCAGCTGTTGCTGCTGCAAACTGCTGCTGTTGTTGGGCACTTGAGGTTTCCTAACACCAACGGTCGCAGATGTGGATCCCTCTGCGGCTGCTGCTGCTGCAGATTGAAGCTGCTGCCAACCAGCAGCACCTTTGTGGATCTTGAGCTGCTGCCGCTGCTGATGCTGCTGCCGGTCCACCTGTCCCCGCTCTCCACCGCTGCTTTGATATGGGTGGGACATATATAACCTCTCTCTTCTGATTTTCCTTAGGTCTCAAGCTGGCTATCTACCTTCTCAACTGATGGGTCGATCAATCACTCGCTTGATTGTTTGTGCAGAAGAAACTAGCAAGTCACAATCAAAACCCTATGAAAAAAAATCTGCAAAAACCCAAAATCAAAAATCACACCCCACACCACTATTGGATTGCCAAACAAAAAAAACACCAAACCCTAGAAATCAATCATTCGTGAAACAAACCCCGACCAAGGACCAGGATCCCTCCCCCACCGCCACAACATCATTGATGGAAAAGAAAAGCCCACCCAGGAAACAAACAAACAAACAGACACACCCAAAATCAATGGAGTTGCTAGACAGAAATAAAAGGGGGCATTGTTGTCAAAACAATCTTTGCAATCCAATCCATAGATCCATCCATCGATCTTTCTCACACTGAAGAAGAAACCCACATCCTCAAAATCATACTAACAAAATCATAATATTATGCCTCTGTCTTTGTCTTTGTCTCTGTCCCTGTCTTCCTCCTTTGCCATGCTGGTTGCTTTGTTTTGCTTTTTGCTTTTGCTTTTGCTTTGCTTGCTCCTTGACACCCAAAACAAAACAAAAGCAACAAAAACAACAACAACAACAACAACCCAAAAACCAAAGCCACTGCAACAGATCAAAGAAACAACAAATCCTTTGCTGCAGCAGCAGCAGCAGCAGTCCTTTTTCCTTTTGCAACAACTCACTCCTGTGCAACCCACCAATCCTTTCCTTTGCAACAAAAAAAAAATCCTCCAGAAGCAAACAAGCAAACTTACTTACTTACTCACTTACTTCTGCAGCAACAATTCCCTTCATACATATCTTAACGACAACAAAGGGAAGATGAAGAAATGAAAGAGATGAAAAATATAAAATAAAATAAACTAAAATAAAATAAAAAACCCTACTTGGGAAACAAACAGAATGGGATTAGCCACTAATCATCACCATGATCATGATCATGATCATGCTGGTGATCATGATGCATGCAACCCAATGGATGGCACAACCCAATGACTCCCCTCAAACCCCCAAAAACAAAATCTTCATCACAGAATGCACATGATGATGTTGTGTTTTGGTTGTTGCTTTTTGCTGATGATTCACTTGATCATTTCCTTCTGACATCATATCATTTTTTATATCATGGCTGTGTTAATTAGGCAAATGGGTATCTCTCTTTTGGGATGCTGATTCCTCAATCTTTCTTCTTTTTTCTTCCTTCCTTCCTTGCTTGTTTGTTTCCCCATATCTCCCACTACTAACCCCAACCTCAAAAATCTTGGCTATGGCTATACATTGTTGGTCTTTGGTAATATGCCCTCTTAACTAAGTACCTAGTACATACCTTGGCAGCTTTGACACTAATTAGTACTAATCTTTGTACAAATGTTGCAATCTTTATACCCTCCTCTCTCCTCCTTTCCTCTCTTTCTCTATTATTATTATTATTATTATTATTATTTCTTCTTCTTCTTTCTTCCTTCCTTCTTTGTTGTCAGGCTTTATTTCTTTACCCATGTCTGTATATACAGACAAGGGTTTCAGTACTAAAATGTGTACATAAATGTAGCACCTATAGGGAGGGATATTAGGCTTGTGCCTAAAGCTCAAAAAAAAAGGAAAGTCTATATGGCCAATTGAGAGTTTTAGAATTGAAATTTTAATTTGTTTTGAGAGTTAACTAACTTCAATAGATTGGCACTTAAATTTAATTCGATACAACACGAAGAACCTTATTGAGGCTTGACATGTCACGAATCTTCTTGATGCAACGTGAAGAACTTTATTGAGAGACTTGACATGTCGCAAATCTTCTTGATGCAACGCAAAGAACCTTAATGAGAAACTTGACATGTCGCAAATCTTTTTGAAAGAGAAGTGCCCTCAAGAACATGTTTTAATAACATCAAAGCTTTGAGTCTAAGTGCAAAGAAAATTAGTTGTGTTTGCTTCCCCCCCAATACATACTTGGTAAAACCTAAAATCATACATGCATGTTTACTAAGATATCTTAGAGCAATATAAAAAAATTATAACTTAAAAAGACGAAAACAATGCAAACAAATTATCAATTAAAATTTGATTTTTAATTTCATTATGATTTTTTAAATTATTAAGTCGTCATGAAAGCCTTATTGAAGTTTTTAAAATAACATCAAAAATTTTTTTTTAAAAATTTAATCTCAAAAATGAATTTTATGTTAAATTTTTTAATTAATTAGAAAAATTGACATGTTTTATTTTAATCAATTCTTGCATATTTTTCAATCATTTTTTTAAAGAATGTCATTTTAATAAAGTTTAAAGCAATTGAAGCTAATTATTTGTATGTTTATCAAACAAATTTCATTTAAAAAATTAATCATGTGAATTTTTTTTACATTTCATAGTGATATGAAATCTCATGATACAAAAAAGCAAGTGACAACCAAAAAAATAAAATGATATAGAGGCATGATTAAATCAGTTACCCAATAAGGAGATGAGTAAATTTCAAAACAACCCATCAATTGGATGGGTGCACCCAAAATCCACACATGCCCATCCATTATTTCAGGGTAATAATATGAATAATTTAAAATGAAAAAATAAAATAAAAATTACAGTGGAATAATTTAAAATAATCAAATATAAACTAAAGAAGAATAATCTAAAATTAAATTAAATTAAATGGAATAACTTGTAATAGTAAAAAATAACTCAAAGTGGAATAACTTAGAATAGTAAAAAATAATTTAAAATAAAATAGCCTATAATAAGTTATAATAACCTTATAATGTTATTTAGTGAAAGTTTTTAGTCTTATTTCCTAATTTAATTCGGCATCAAATTGATTTTATCTTTTTTTATTAAAAAATCATTAAATGAAAATTGTATGAATCTTATTTTGCAATTCAATTAAATAGCATTTTTTTGGTCTTATTTTCAAAAGTTAATTAATTGCCAATTGTTTTAAGGTTATAATCTTTGAAACTCAATTAAGTCGCAAATTGCTTCACTATTATTGTTAATTGTTTTTTTAATAAGTTCAAATTATTGATATTTCATTTTTTAATATTCAATTCAATTGATATCCATCTTATTTTTAAAAATTCGATTAAATGCAAATCATTGTTATTTCATATTCTATAATTTATTTTTAAGTACCAAAAAAATTAAAATGTTTCTTTTTTATAAGACTTGTTGAGATTGTTGAAATTTCAAACCTACATCAGATCTCAAGCTTGTTTTTATAAGAAATTTAAAATATATATATATATAATAAATTATAGAAAATAACCTTTTTTTAATTACTTGAAATTTTAAAAATCAGCTAGGGAAAAATTTAATTGAATTATAGAATATGAAATAACAACGATTTGCACTTAACTGAAATTTTTTAAAATAGGATAGATATCAACTGAATTGAATATATTAAAAAAATGAAATATCAATAATCTCGACAAAGGATCAATTGAACATAATTCGTTCTTTAGATGATCTTGACAAAGGATCAATTGAACATTATTCGTTCTTTAGAAGATCAGAACAAAGGATCGATTGAACATTCGTTCTTTAGAACATCTTGACAAAGGATCAATTGAACATTATTCATTCTTTAGAACATCTTGACAAAGGATCAATTGAACATTATTCATTCTTTAGAACATCTTGACAAAGGATCAATTGAACATTATTCATTCTTTAGAACATCTTGACAAAGGATCAATTGAACATTTGTTCTTTAGAACATCTTGACAAAGGATTGATTGAACATTCTTTTGCTTTCCTTTGTTGCCTGTGGAAATGTTGATTCCATTATTCCCACATCAAACTAGTTGTGGATACTGACCTTGTCGACATGTATCAAGAGCTCCTCTGATTTTTCTAGTGTGTCTATCTAGAGAGTGCCTTGCAGGGTGTAAAATCTCGCTGGGTGTTTCAAAAATGGACAAGTTCTGCTCCTGCAAGCATTCCATTTTCATATAGTGCGACATTGTTTTTTTTTTTTCCTGTGATACCTTGCCAGGTATCATGGGAAAGAGAAAACAAAATGCAAGGTTGCTCTTTACACTTAGTAAAGCATGTGGGTGAGGGCATTACTGCAATTGGGTAGTGCTTGGATGCTGCCTCACACAGGCTCTTATGTCAGTAATGCCCTTGCCCATGAAGGAGAAGGTGCTCTGGATCAAACAGGCTAACATTATTCTGTTGCGGCTGAAAATTGTGAAAGGAGAATTGTTGCAGCCAAGGAAGAATGTGCTACTGTGATGATCTTCTCAAGTTCCTTTTGTCCTGAAATCAGCAATGAGGAAAAACTTACAGTTACAAATGCTTGGAGTTGGAGAAAGTAAGAAAGAAAACTGCCAAAGAAAAACCCGCAAAAGGATAATAACCACCATGTAGGCTAGTTGCTACACAAAGTGCTTGGATCCATCATCATGAACTCCAAAAGCATCAAATCTTGGAGTAAGCAAGCCTGTGTGGATAAGAAAGTTGATCAGGTAACAGATCTGATCTCTCTTGGCTGGCTGACTGGCTTTCTTTCTCTTGTAGTCAAGTCATCCCTCTTTACTTGGAAGAATTGACTTGATCTGCATGGTGAAAGGAGAAAGCAGCTCCAAGCTGCTATTACTGAAATTGATGAAGAAGCTGCTGAGCTAATTTACAAAAAAACCAATGTACAAAATACTTCACAAGTATTACATGACCATCCATCACAAGCTCTGTGTCTCTCTGTGTCTGGGTCTGCTTCCATTTGCTGTGAAAGTGATCCATCCACAGATGATCATAATGTACAGGGCATCTCTCTCTATGGTACAAATGGACTAGCTTTTGATGGCTGATACCATTTCTCGGACATGATCCAACACTAACCAGGCTTTGTCTCCTCCTATCACTTCGGCATGTTTCTCTTTGTCCTTCCATAGCTGCTTTCTCTCGATGATACCACCCGTCCCCACCCCACAGCAACAACAACAACTGAAATCAGAATCAAAACAAGCAACATGATAGCATGCAGTTTCTCAAACAGTATTATACTGAATTGGTAAAAACTCTCCACCACAGCACTCCCAGTTGGACAACAAAATCTTCTGCCCAGAAAACACCACCTGAAAACTGGACTATGCACTGCAAACCCAAGTGACAAAAACACACATTCAGCAAGATGCAAAATGCTGACCTGAATTGTTGGCATTTTCTGCAACACCCAAGCCAATTGCCCCCAACAAACACAAGAAATTAGTTTTGTTCGTAGTGTTGGAAGAGAGACTGCAGACCAAAGAAAGTAGGGTTCAAAGCTCAAAAGGAGTTTGTTTTGCCAGCATGTTGAAAGAGAGAGAGATTGCAGCCCAAAAAAAAAGATTTTAGGGTTCAAAGCCCAAAGCAGTTTATTAATTTAGTTTGCTTGTTGAGTTCTTTACAAGTTTGTTTTCCACCAGAAAACTTTTGCTAAAGAATATACTCAATGAGTTCTTCCATGTTGTTTTCCACCACAATTTTGTGAAGAAGAATCCATCCTTGGTGAGTTCTTACAAGAAGTTTTCCACCAGCAATTTTGTGAAGAAGAATCAATCCTTGGTGAGTTCTTACAAGAAGTTTTCCACTAGCAATTTTGCTAAGAAGAATCAATCCTTGGTGAGTTCTTACAAGAAGTTTTCCACCAGCAAATTTTGTAAACAACAATTTGTCCTTGGTGAGTTCTTACAAGTTGTTTTCCACCAGCAAATTTTGTGAAGAATCGTTGAAAAAAGGAAGAAACAAGAAAACACTTACTGTAACTCCAGCTCGTTTCACCAGTGCGGATGGCACAGCATTCACATCGACACAGTAGAATTGGATGCTGGAGGCAGGCAGGCACACCGTCATCATCATGACCAACAACAGCAAATGCTACAAAGGAGCAGGAGCGGAAGACAAAGACCAGAACTTCTTACTGCGGGTGGAATTCGGCTGCAAGCTTCTCTAGTTTGGGCTTCAGGTAGATGCATTTGCGACACCAAGCAGCCATCCTGCTCTTCCCGGTCCCCCACCCACCCATCCACCCACCAACCAACCAAAAACCATCGCCCGAGATCAATTCCGCAGAAATCTGACAAAGACTCCCCAAAGAACAAAACTACCCATCTCCGTGCAAGTCTCGAGCTGAGCTCTGAAATCAACACAAATTCACAAAGAGAGGAAGGAAACAAAACCAGTCTACGACGATGGGTCGACCAGAATCCAGAAGCTGATCAAACTGCTCCTCATTAGTAATGGGTATCATCTCTACAACCGTGGGTTTCTCTGTCCCTCTTCCCCAAAACGCCTGAACCAGCAGCGGCAGTCCAATTCTCCTCCTGGTTCTCCTCAGACTCCCCAGACTCCTCAGACTTCTACTCTTCCTTCCCTGCTGCTTCCAGCAAAAAGAATTGCTCCTCCTCCTACTACTACTACTACTACTGATACTACTGATCCTCGTCTCCTGAAGGCTGATACAACAACTCTTATCCTCCACAAAACTGGTACTGGAGCTGAATTTGTGCAGTTTGCTGCTACCAACTTCATCAATTACCGCAATATTGTTAGCAGCGACTCTAGTAGTAAATTGGAGCATTAGAAGACTACTTCCCCTCAAAAACTGCAACTGCAAATTCTTCTTCCTAGTAGCAACACTACTACTACTACTACTACTACTACTACAACAACTTCTGCTATAGTTGCTACTATTGTTCCTGTTGTTGTTGTTGTTGTTGTTGTTTTTGTTATTGCCTCTTACAATTACTCTAGTGGAGACCATGACAGATGCAGCAACACAGATGGAGCAGAGATGTGGTGAGGAAGAAGACGACCAGGAGCTTGTTGTTGCAGCCAGAAGCGCCATAGCTCTAGCTCCTCTTCCTCCTCCTCCTCGTCCTTTCCTTCCCCACACTTGCTGTTGTTGCACATCCCTCAGGGCCTTGTTTTCTTTTGAGACCCTTCCTTTTCCTCTTCTCTAAACCAGCGGTTCTTAAGAGAAACCAAACCCAAGATAAGGGTAGGGTAGTTACGTCAGCAAAGTAAGTAGGTGGGTAGGTAGGTAGGTAAGTAAGTAGGTAGATAGGTAAGTAGGTAGGTAATTAGGTAGGTAAGTAGGGAGGTAGGTAAGTAGGTAGGCAAGTGGATAAGTAGGTAGGTACCTAGGTAGGAAAGAAGGGAGGTAGGTAAGTAAGTAGGCAAGTAGGTAAGTAGATAGGTACTTAGGTAAGAAAGTAGGGAGGTAGGTAAGTAGGTAAGCAAGTAGGTAGGTAGGTAAGTAGGTAAGCAAGTAGGTAAGCAAGTAGATAGGTAGGTAAGTAGGTAATTAGGTAGGAAAGTAAGAAGGTAGATAAGTAGGTAGGCAAGTAAGTAGGTAAGTAAGTAGGTATGCAAGTAGGTAGGTAGGTAGGTAATTAGGTAGGTAGGTAAGTATGTAAGTAGGTAGATAGATATGTATGTAAATAAGTAAAGAGGTAATGTACATAAGTAGGAAAGTAAAGAGATTTTTTTTAAATGGGGAAAATTTGTCAGTTTCTTTTTTGTAGGGGAAAAAAAAAAAAAAAAAAAAAGTCCCAAGTAACAACATGGTCAAGGGATTTTTAATTTTTTTTGGAAATTTTTTAAAAAAATTTTGCTATATTTTGAGGAAGAAAGTTATAAAAAAATTTTTTACATGTAATAATAGGATTCCTATTAATTTTTTTTTAAAATTCTCTATTTTTCTTGTCATCATATTTAGTTGATTCCAGTTAAATCCTCTTGTGGCTTTTTCACCATTTTTGGTGAAATAAATTTTTTTGGGAAATTTTGGTGAAATCCACTTTCCGTGGAACTTGAGAAATTGGAAAAAAAAATTTAAAATTAAATTTTTTAAAAAAAAATTTTAAAAAAAACTGGGAAAGTATGTCTTAAGAAAAAATACAAATTAAATTTCAGAAGTAATACTTATTATTATTATTATTATTTATTTCGTCCTTTTACCCCCATTTCAA
>Ga0209611_10002453_pt1 | contig 32637 bp, 27 predicted proteins | sample S1TSphgellanicum_3_FD_187693 | JGI IMG/M metagenome (GOLD analysis project Ga0209611, IMG submission 187693) | Host-associated microbial communities from peat moss isolated from Minnesota, USA - S1T2_Fc - Sphagnum magellanicum MG (SPAdes) (version 2) | ecosystem: Host-associated > Plants > Peat... | reverse complement strand
ACTTTTTGGAATCTAGGTCAAGTTGTAACCCTTGTTCCCAAGCTATCCTTAACTAGGTCGTTTGGATTTGAGGATTAATCACAAGAGGCTATTGAAGGTCTTCTCAAGGTTTAGCTATTTTTATTTTGTAAGTTCCATGTGATGAATGCAGATAGCTCCAATCCATTGAAATGGTGGTTTGGCAATAAAACCAAGTTCCCAAATGTGGGTTTCTTGGCAAGACAAATTTTTGGCATCTTAGGTTCATAGATCGAGACTAAGTAGATCTTAATTTTTCAATTGCATGCATGCTCACTACTTTGTGTTGGTATTGTTTTAGGGTTGAGAATCTTGACAAGCTTGTCTTGATCTATAAACTAGCTCAATTATGTATGAACTAATTGCAAGCTCATTGATGCATGTGAATTGATTGCAAGCTCATTGATGCAAACAAACTAGTTGAGTTTTTTGTGGCAAAGGAGATTTTGCTAAAAAAAGATGAAGAACCACTTGAGAAGGCAAGTTATCTTGGAGAGACTAAATCTTGTGGTTGAAGATGTTGGATGTTGTATGGGTTGCAAATCTATGTGGATTTTGCACTCAATTGTATGTACATATACATTGCTAATTGCAACATTTCAGGTTGTTGCACTCTCAACTTGCTCACAATGCTTATCAAAATGGTTGCTTTCTTTCTTGTTGCTTGGACATGATTCTACCCATTTTAGCATTCCATTCTCCTAATTGGACAAAGAAACATATACATTAACACACACAAACCCTGGACCCAATCCCAGTATCTGATCTGGGTGGTTATTTGGCCAAGAACAACTCTGACATACCTGTGTTCATATTGGTATTGCTAATTTATGGGCAGCAACTGGTTGATACCACACTGGTACCAAAAAAACTGGATGTTTGAAAATTTTAAAACCCTACCCCAAGTGAAAAATTAAAAAACTTGCAACCCTGAACCTCCTCATATCTCCAAAACCTGATACCAGAAGAACACTCGTTGACACTTGACACCCACCCTCTTGAAGAATGAATGTAACTTCCCCCAAGCAACAAACAAGCCAAATTTGACTACTAGAATTGTCCTCTTGTCAATGATCAGCAGTCCACCTACCTCACAAAATAGAAAATTAAGTTTCTCTTAATAGCTGCTTCTTTGTTGAGATTAAAAAGCCTGGTTGATTATTGTTAGCTTAAACTTTCATCATGTGAACCCATCTTTTAATCAGTCGTGTGGGGTAAAGGGCAAGAAAGAAATAAGCTGGACTGCCCAATAACTCTGAATAATGGCAAGGTCTCTTAAATAGAAATTCAATTTTTGATGTGAGTTATTAAATAGACTTCAACACCAACAGTCAAGTAATATACCATTTTGTGGCATAAGTGATTTTATGAACACAAATTTCAGGGCTTCATATCTGAATGATCAAAAATGGTGTTGGTCATAGGTACAAGGTTGAAATGGATGGTGTAGGCACCCAATTCAGCATCCCTCCTCATGAAACAAACAAACAAAGCTGCAGACTATAAACCATGAGAAGGGTGTAGGTCTTGAAATAGCTATGGAGGATTATGTCTTGTGCATTAACCCTAGGCTCATGTATGAGCCCCAACATTAAAATTAGGGTGAGCCTAGGGTTAATGTATAAGATGTGTGCTGGCACTAGGCTCTATGGTTCCCTAACATTGAAATTAGGGCGAGCCTAGAGTGGGCACACCAGGCATAAGTATCCCTAGGAGCCCACTCCCTAGGATTAAAATTGAGGTGGTTGCAGAATTGGCTTGCAGGAGTGCAAAATCAGCTGTTGAGGAAATGTTGGGGATTCTACCCTAGAATTTTTGCCTTTTACATGGCAGATGATTTTTAATGTCAGTAAATCATACCAGGATTTCAATTGGATCCCAATAGAACTTGCACAGGCACGTAAGTGCATGCTGGCCTGCCAGTAATGAGACCAGCTTATGATCGAACCATGAACACATTATTTGATGAATATGCACATTTACAACACAGTAATTTTTTTCTAAGTTTCTAGCAGTGTTGGGAGATTCTTTACTTTTATGAAGAACTTCTGGTCCCTGTTCTACAAAATAAATACAATTGTCTTGGTTCCAGTTCCACACATAAATGGAATTGAGAATCCAGGTAGACTGGGGTTTGTTTCTTCTAAAAACAAATTCCAGTTTTGGTTCTGGATAGCTCCAGTTCTGAAAATCAGACCCAGTTCCAGTTTTAGTTGTAACTGGAACCAGCAGTTTTGACCCACCAAAGGTGGTTACCCACCTAGCAACACTGGTTTCTAGACCTCATTACAGGAGGCTAGATGGTTTGTGGGGTTTGTAATTTTGTTAATAGGTCAGTTTAAACTTAATGGGGGCAAAAACCATTTGAGCCCTTTTATGTTGCAGTGGTAAGGAAACAGTTTATTTAAGACTTCATCCAAACATGAACAGCTCAGATTTAATAACCTGAAAGTTGTGAGTGCTTGTGGAAAGAAAAAAAATGGGCCAGAGATCTTCTTTTCACTAGCCGAAGAGAAATTCCAATCAGCAAAGCTTGAGCAGATTTGATGAGTAGTGAGTGGTTCATCTGGCTGCAAGCCAAAGATTTCTCCTAAACTATTTTGCATCGAAACCCTCTTTCCATAAATGTCCAAACAGAAATTCATTTGCAAATTGATTGTATATTTATAGAACTTGAATGATCTCTAGAGATCTAGAATTAACTAATTTCAAAGTCCTAACAAATTTCAAAATCCAAATTTAATACAAGCTCAAATTCTATAATATTAGTCTAGAGAAACATCAATGCTCAAGCAGATTCATAATTGGAATCTTGATGATCATCAGCAAATGTAACCTGGTTCAACAAGCTTGAAGAAACCAAATCCAACTTGCTCTCCAATTAGTTAATAGCAAGGAATAGGAGGATATCTTCAAGTTGATCAAAGCTACTAGCTAGTAATGATCTATATGCACTACAGTGCTATATACCAACTACAAAGTGAATTCTCAAGTGAAAAGTTTTCAACAAGTTGTGTAGAATTGCTGCTGTAGATCCTAAAGTGGAAAGTAGTGCAGTGAAAATATTGCTGGGGGGATCATCATCATCGTCACAGAAAAAAAAGGATCTGCGTGACTCCCTCCATGCCAGCTACAGAGCCTGGCAATGTCCCTTGACAAGCTCCACAGGTGGCATACAGGGAGCCAGGCAAGTCCCACATTCCTGTGCAGCTGCCATGATGCATGCCCCTACATCTCCCACTCATGTTTCTTGTAGTAACCGGTCTCTGTCAACTCATCAATTATCCTTGGCAAGGTACACGATTTTGTTCTTGCAAGGATATTACTTTTAGTGCACCAGCATATGAAGTTAGTTCACAGACTTTGATGCCTTCAAGACTTGTGTATAATGTTCTCGGGTTTTGTGACTAGGTTGTGACTAGAAAATTCATCTCAAGTTGGAGCTACTTGCTCAACCTGCAGTGAACAATTTTCTTCAGATAGCGAGTTCATGGATCAAGACACATTATATTCTACATCAAGGACCATGATACCATCCTGCTCCGAGATCCATGAATTGGCTCAGTCATTATGCTGCAGCTTCAGGTGACAATTTTTTCGCGTCAGAAGCTGCTGCATGTTGGACGAATTCGTTGATAAAGCTTCCATCCATTTGGTCAGATTCGATACAGTGATAAATTCGTCAGTAGGGTACCTAGATCTGGCTTTCAAGGCTGGATCATGATTCATTCATGTTCAGATCATGATCTGCAAAGAGCTGCTACCTGCACGTATGCAAAATTGTTCATGCAATTCATGGATGTGCTGCTGCAATTTCAGCCTCTTTGGTGGGCCGATTGCAGAAGCTTGCCGCATCCTTGATACGTTTAAGAATGGATCAAGAAACTGAAAACAGCACACAACAAAGAAACAAACAGCGACTCGCTAGATGAAGAAGGAAGGATCTAATTAGGGTTGCAGACGATCTACTACTCTTCCCTGCATTTACCAGGACGTTTGTTTCATGCCATCAGTGCTAAGAGCTGCATCTGGGAGAGATCACCGACATGACCTGAGCATTGCATTATCCAGCTTGACCTTCTGCGAACGCTACTCATGAATTCACTTCATGTTGCCTGCCAGATTCCTCCTTTCCATCGCCGGCGCATGTACCCGACGTAGTACTTACTTGCAATTTCGATCATAAAGAGCTGCAGGTTACGAGCGAGAACTGAATTGCACAAGAAAAAGTCACGTCGTGTGCAAGCATCTGGACCCATGATGATGTGAATTTTATGAGACGGTCGCCACGAGCAAGGACTGACTCCAGGAACCAAACTTTCGACGTTAAGACGTACTCCAGGCTCTGCATCATCATCATCATCATTTGTCATGAGCATTTTCAACGATGGATACTTGGATGCTGCATGTACCTTCAAGTTCTTGAAACACATGATAAAAAAAGAAAACAGAAGTTTGCTGTGCCAAGAGACACCACCTGTCTAAAAATCCATCCCTTAGGCATCGACCAAATATGCAAAGCTGAAAATTAGCAACAGCTCCAAAGCAGCTGATGATTGTCTGAGGTCTTAACTCTGAACTTCTGTGGGAGAGGGAGAGAAAGAGACAGAGAGAAAAGGAGAGTCAGCTCGAGAGGGAGAAGAAATTGATGCTTGCAATGGAGTTCTACAAGTCGGCATACTATAAGTAGTGCTGCTCATGAGAAAAAACTTTGCCCCCGGACATCCTGGAGCATGCTTCTTCTGTGAACCCAGTAGCTATACCAAGTGCACTGGGTGGAAGGGGGGAGGGGAGGAGTTGGGAGTGATCAAGATGATCACCTGGCATCATCAGACTCAGGTTAAGAGTCCTGGCAGACCAAAGAAGCTCCTCAACCCAAGAAAGGATCCATTAGTACCAACACCAAATCAGTACTAGAAAAACTGTGCACCTCCCAGGCCACTGTACTGGGGCTACTATCACTGACAAACACGCACTCTCTCTCTCTGTCTCTCTCTCTCTCTCTGATCAGCTACATCACTTCTTACCTACCTAAGTACCCACTTACCTACCTACTACCCTATCCTCTGAGAAGAAAAATTTATCCAACCAATCTATCTATGAAGCTAGATAGTTTGTTTTGTTTTGTTTGTCTCTCACTCTGAAATTGCCCAAACCATGGGCGCTTCATGTCGTGCTCTTGGTATCTATGAAGAGCTCTCGATGAGTAGGGGTGCACCAACTTGGTGAATGTTATTGATTATTGAACCATTTTCTCAAAGCAAATTAAATAAAATTAAAACTGAAAACTATATATGGAATTTGGAGGTGTTCTTGGTGTTGGTTGAAAGTCCTAGACAAGTCCAACTTAATAAAGTTCATTTCATAATTTTCAGAGCTAAGGTGTGAAAGATATTGATTTTTGAGTGGATTTTGTTGCTGGAAATAAAAATAAATTACAAAAAATTTAAAAGTTTCGATTCTGAAAATATGAAAAATAAAGAATGTGTTCACACTTGGGTTGACAACACAAGCTACACTAGTATCTATGAAGGAATGTAGTTTGTTTGTTTTGTTTGTTAAGGTGAGACCTCTCAAACCCAGGGGCTTCCCATTGTGCTCTTGATATCTTTAGAAAGCTCTTGATGAGTAAGGGTCCACTAGCTTGGTTTTGTAATGTTTGATTTACAATGTAAAAGATATTGAATATTGAATGACTTTTTCACTAAAATTAAATTAAATGAAAACTGAAATTTTCAGAGGAATTGGAATGGGAATTTGGTCTTGTTGGAAAGATCTCAACAAGTAGGATTTAATGAAATTTATTTTGCAAATTTTTGACCTAAGATATGAAAGATGTCAAAATTTAATTAATTTTTTTCACTAAAAATTCAGCAAAAATCCAAAACATTAAAGAAAGTTGAATTTCAGGCTATGTTCACACTTGGGCCAATAGCACATGCTGTCAGAATAGTGCTTCATAATTTCACAAACGTAATCATCCACTTAGCTACCTAAGCACCCACTTTCTTATCTACCTTCTAACTTACTCTCTCAGAAGAAAATAAATTATTCAACTAATGCTTCATAATTTGAGCTCAATTCACTAAAAAAATCCACTTACCTACCTACTCCTGTAGTTAAGTATTGGGTGGTCAATGTTTATAATCTGAGTTTTCAAGAAACAAAACAACCTTTTTATCTATCTAGCTATTTTACTTACCCAACTACCTACTTACCTTGAAAATATTATGCAATGACAAAAGTTTTTTGGGGGTGAAATTTTGTTAAATGGTAATTTTATTTTTCAAATTAGCAATAAATTTGTATTTTTTGAGATTTTTTGCTGCCAATTTTTTTTTAAAAACCTATTTTAAAATTAAAAACTCACTGATTTTCTATCCTAATTTGAAGCAGGTAGCCAAAAATATAAAAGAATGAGTCTATTTTATTTTTTTAATTTATATTTTCTTATTGCCAAATCTGACAAAATTGTCTTATGGACGAGTGCCACTTGAGCAACATCACAAAATTGAAAACAGAAAACCCGGACAGCAAGCCACTACTTGATAAGTTGCAAACAAATTTCGTATTTGTTTTGGTATCACAGGGGGGCTGGCTTCTTGTACTGACATTCCTTCCCTTCATGCTGTGCACACAAGCTTGTCTGGCTTTTTCTTAACTTGGGGCTTTTCAAAATATGCTACTAGTATATATCATGCTGACTGACACACCAACAATGGAGAGACACAGAGAGAGAGAGAAAGAAAGAGGCTGTTGCCAGTGTCTCTACAATGGAGAGAGAGAGGCTGCTGCTGCCAGTATATCTCCATTTTACTGAATCCTAGAGACAAAATCCCTATACAGTAGATTTTTGTCTAGAGTTCATTTCATGAGTTGCAGATCTGATGGTGAGTAGATCCATGAAACACAATACATATACCTAAAAACCTCTGACCAATTTTGTAATACATGCAGACGTGCTCTTACAGAGTGTAAAAAGCCCACGGGGCATTTTGAAAAGCAAAACCTCCACAGACACAAGCATTTCGCTTTTCAAAATGCCTATCTTAGTTTTCTTCTTCTTCTTACTACTATTATTATTTTGATACCTGACAGGTATCATGGAATTTTTTCTTTAAAAAAATCCAAAAGAAATTCATCAATTTTTACACCGTTTAACACTTGCAGCCGCTAGCATTACCAGAACCAGCCCCGCCTTGCTTTGCCGTGCATGGATCCTTATTCTGATAATGCCTGTGATCTCAGGCGTTACCTGTACCCTAGACTTGTTAGTACTAATTTACTCTTTCCTTTCTATTCTTCTTTGTTGCTCTGCCTGCAATCCAGCAGAGTCTGATTGATCCCTCAGGTTTTTTTCTGCTGTGGATTTTAAATATTCACAATGTATATTACTCGGTAGGGTAATCCTGTCAAGCCTCTCAGCTTCTGACTAGGATGTATATTTATCCGCATGTTTACACTAATTTGCGAGAGCTTTTTGCACTAGCTGCCAATTGAATGCCAAGACCTGACTTGCTGACTATATTTGTGAACCAGTCTGAAACAGTTGAGGTGGATTTGTATTACACCCAATTCAACAGCTGCAGTCTGGACCCAAAAGATCCAAAGAATGGAAGGAAGGAAGGAAGGAAGAAAGAAAGGATAAATTTCAGATCAAGACTCCAACATAAATTTCACTCAGATCCTCTTTCTCTCGTTGTGCAGTGAACAACTCGAATTTGAGTGGTTTCCCAGCAAAGGAGTTTGTTCACCAGCACACATTTCTCTCAAAATGTGAAAACTTAGAAGGAAAAAATTGGGGTTTAGGCTATTAGGCCAATCTCTTCACTTGGAGGAGCAGATCCTAGACTTGATTGTGAACCACTCCAACAGGAAGATCCCACTTACAAGCCAGATAGCTCCAAGATTACAAACAAATTTATGGCTTTTCCTAAGGCAGTAGGCCTTGGCACTTGAATCTGATAGTGGCATCCATTACACTAATGTCAAATGTCAATAGATATCAACATATTATCATATTACCTTGGCCACTTTCACACATGTTTTGTTGAATAATTAATTAATTTAGAGGATTTCATTTCAACAACATTTTGATATATTCCCAAACATTCCATCAGATTCATTAATTTCCTTCAGAAAAAACATGTTTCTGAAAAAATTAACTCTTTGAAAATATCAACATTTCTGAAAGTAATATAATAGGTGTGAAACTGGGCCAAGGTACCATAGTATTTTAACTTCACACCAATTATGAAACCACAAAGTTTAGCGTATGTATGTGTCATGCAAGAACCGTCAAATAAGCCTTGTTCAACATGGATACTGATGTGTCACAATTGGTGTAAAGTGTCACTTATGGTGCATTCACACTTGATGTTAAGTCAGTGTTAAATGAAAGTCTAGGTGGCATCCTAGGTGGCATCCTAGGTGGCACCTAATGTTAAATGGGCAATAGCTTAATGTTAAGTGAATGTTAGCTTAATATAAAATGTTCATGGTAAATAAGTGTAAGTCCTAAATGACTAGCATCGTGTTAGGGGACTCAACACTAAAGTCCCTAACACCAAGTGTGGATACACCTTTATAATGTTATGTTGACTATTAGTAATTGCCATGTATTCTTTTGCTGTGAGTTGGGTCAGAGTGAACCAGCGCCCACCAGTGCGCCATCCACTGGATGGCCACTATGACTCAGTTGTGGATGAACCTCAACTGAGTTAATATCTTCTGGCTTCACCTAGGTAACCCACCCATTTTGTAAGTTGAATGTTCTAAATAGATAAACAGGTAGGAAAATAGTGGTCCTACTAGTTTAGAAGAGGGCTTATAGAGAGGCAATGGCTGTTTTTACTACCTACCCACAACCTGGACTTGTGGGTTATTAGAAGGTAGGTAGTAAAAAAAGGAACTTGGCTAACCACCAACATTAGCTACAGAACAGGAGCTCGACAGAGAACTGTTTACTGAACACATACCCACCATCCATCCATCCATCCTTCATGGTGCAATGGTCAGTGCTGGTTCACTCTGGCCCTACTATGTACCACATCATCTTTACCCACAACCCCTATTTGGACTTGTGGGAATCTTTAACATAATCCAACATTGGGTGTTAAATTATTTTTTCACCTCGGTTCATAAACATGAAAAATTGGACAACAAAAAGTGAAAGACTATTTAAATGCTATCACCTCAGTTAATTATTATGATTGTCAATCAAAAGCAGTCATTTTTGTTTTTGGGATCATTTTGGAGATCATTGTTATCTGTGCATATTTCATTACAACAAAAGGTGTCCTTGTATGTCAAATGATTTCACTGAATTTAAAGTGAATTCACTGGTTGTAGTAAATGAGGACCAGTGAAAAAGCAATGAATTCATTGATCATGTGAACAAGGACTAATGAACTACACCCACATTTTGTAGTAATGTTTAGAAGTTTTAACTTCATGTCACATTATGTAAAGGCTACACTTCATCCATAGCATTGTGTATAGGCCATTAGACTAATGGTGGTGGAGATGCTCATATATTTGTATAATAAAGTTGTTTGAAAGTTTTTGAAAACCTGAAATTAAAAGTTCTTTGGTTTTGTAGATTTGGAAAACCTAAGGTCAAAAGTTATAACAAAATAAAAGGGTTGCCCAACACTAATTTAGTCCCCTATTTTTGTTCTCTATACTTTTTTCATCCCCATTTTTTATTATTCCTATTTTAGACCAAATTAAATTGGGGTTCCTAAAGTTATTTGGAAATCTTCACTAGTCCCACACCCAGTCCCATTTTTTGCCCCAATTTCATCTCTTGCTTATTTACTATTTGTAAAATTATCACATTTGGGGATGAAATATCAAAACTAGGGATTAATGATGAAAATAAGGGCAAGTAGACCTTCAAACTTTTTTTGGGGGGGTTTTACTTGAAGAATTTTGGAAGGTTTGCATTATGGATTACATAGGATTTTTTTAAAGGTATCTAAGTAAAAGCATGGTTAGTTGACTCACTTTTGACATTTTGAAAAGTTCACACTTTACATTATTTATTTATTTATAATTATCAAACTATAATATTCCAATATAATATAGAAATTATAAATATATAATTATCCCATATGGTTTTGAGAAAAATTATTGGTGAACCATTTTACAAATATCACTAAACATGTGATTGGTCCCAAAATTCATGTGAAAACTTGAATACTTCAAAATGAAATGGACTATAAATGATAAAAATTGAGAAGAATCATAACATTTAAATTTTTTTTAAATTAGAAATTTTTATGTTGGGAAAGTTCCAAGGCATTTTATTTTTAAAGTCGTCATTTGATAGCAACCTTTTGTTTATTATTATTCTAACATTACTATGACTAAATGTCGAATATTATTTTCTTAACATTCATCCATATTTTTAAATAAGTTTTGAATATGATTCTCAAGCACTAAAGTGTATTTGAACATGAATAATTTTTTAAATGGTAATATAAATGTTCAATATGGCTCTACATTTTAAGTTCATTTACAATTTTAAAAAATTGCAATTGTGATAGTCCAAACAATCCCCCTAACTATGCATTCACCTATTTAATTACATGGAACTATAAGTGAATTCCTTGACTTATCAAAAAAAAAGGAATCTTCAAAGGTAATCACAAGCCATTGACTAGGTTACAAAAGCTTCAAAGTTATGTACAAATCACACAAATACATCTACAAAGCTTCCAAGTATAGACCCCAATAAGGATATGCAAAGGCTTCCCTAAACTATTTACAGGCTTTAAAGAAAATCATAATAGGTTCTAAATTGAATACAAACCCCAAAGAGGATATCTATAATTATTGGGTTAAATAGAAACCTTCCATAATGTCATAAAAGTTTGCAAATTAAATTTAAAGCCCAAAGAGGATAATGCAAAATTTTCAAGTTAAACACAAACCCTCAAGAGGATTCGTTAAAGGTTCCAAGGTAAAAGTATGATGTAGTGGACAAAAATGGACACTACAATCATTGTTTTTTCCAAGTGATGAAATGTAATCAAAAGCTATAGGATATTATATTGAAATTTTTATGGTTTGGACTCAAATATGTGTAGTAGTTTATATGTGTAATGTAATGCTTTTTTTTTTTGCAATTAGAAATAATTACATTGTATCTTTGAACTTTTTAATTTGTAGATTTATTAATTATAGATTATAAAGATAACTATGGACTTTGTTTCCCATGGGAAAAATCAATCAATCATATGAATTGAACAAACATATTATAAATGACATGTGGAAATTACAATTTGAGAAATGAAATTGTTGTTTTTTACATGAACAAAATATTTTAGAAAATCCATAATGGACATAAAAATGAAAAATGAAAAATATATAGCTAGGAACAATATATTTGTATAATCAATATTAAGAATGGTGTGAAGCCAATGATTTCATTCAATAAGGCCTATGACACAATGAATATATAACAATTTTCTTATTTAAACATAACTTTGATTAGATAAATAAATAAATAAATGAAGTGAAAAAAATCCACATTAATATTACTCATTATAGTAGATTCATATAGGGGAAAAATAAGTTATAGATCAAGGTGATTGAATCATTTTTAAAAAAAGTTATGAACTTTTAAAGATGATTGTAATAATAAGGCTTGGAATTGGGAAACAACTAACAAAGAGATTGCAAAATTTATAACTCATGTGTGAACTTTACATTTGCCAATTTTAATTGGTCCACCACACCATACTTTCACTTCTCAAGTACATAGCCCAAAGAATTTCATTAGAGGTTCCTAATTAAATCTAGAGCCCAAAGTTGAAGCTAATGCACAATTTTCAATTTAAATACATACCCCAAAAACCTTCATTATAGGTTCCACATTCAATTGAGACCCCAAAGATGCTAAAGCACAATTTTAAAGTTAAACACAAACCATGTAGATCCGCATTAGAGGGTCTAAGTTAAATTTAGACTCAAGTGAAAATATGCAAAGTTTCCAGATTAAGTACAAACCTTGTAAAACTTCATTAAAGGTTCCAAGTTAAATTCAATCACCAAAGAAGCTAATGTAAAGCTTCCAACTTAATCACCAAATCATGTCCAAAAGCATGTTCAATCTAATGGTTCTTTTACAAAATCTTCACCCTTCACAAGCCCACCAATTGACAGGGAGAAAATGAATCAATCAAAAGAGGGTTTGTTCGAAAACCTTCCATTCAAAACTGTACTTAGTGTCCTCTACTCAAATAGACTCTACTTGAATAAACTCTACTTAAAAACCAAAGTTCAAAAATTAAACCTCCATGAGCTCAAAAACCTTTACATGAAATATATACCTCGAAAACATTTGCTCAAAAATAATTCCACTTTCCAACAATTCACAAAAACATCCACTTTTGAAAACAACGAACTTTCAAAATCTCACACATGTTTTTGCTCACTCACACATGTTAAAGATGTTTGAAACAAAGAGCCTTTGGATGAGAGTGTCAACTTCATGTGAAAACACAAATATGGTCAAAAACTAGTTTCACTATCATGCTTTTTATGCTTGTCACCACTTCTTACAACTTTCAGATCCACTTTTTGCTAAAACTAGCCATTCTTGTATCATGTTTGGGGTACTTTAAGGAAAATTATTGTGCCTTAATTTCATATACTTTACAAATAACTTTACTAATCCCAAAATTGTGTGACCCGTAGGTTTAATTGCATTCCATAGTGACATCAAGAGGACCAAGTTGGTAATTTCATGCCTCCCTTCAAGCATAGTTTTTAGATTTTTTCAAAAGTAAAAAACATTTGATGTATGACCCCAACAATACATGTGTGCAAATTCATCAATCCATATGTATGGTACCCCAAAGTTTTGTCATCAAGTTGCATTTTTTAAAAGTTCCAAAATATTTGTTGTAGTACATTGGATGATCATCATTTTGAAATGGAACACCATTTTTCAGGAATATTAATGTAATCTGGAATGGGTGGATTGTTAAGATTTAATTAGTGAATTTGACTTATTAGAAAAATTGTGTGATCTATACTTTAAAAAGTGACTTGAATTGTTACAATTAATATTTTTGTTCATCTAAAATTTTTAAGTGAACTTAGATGTAAATGGTGAATCGAAAAATTAAAATTAATGACCACATTAAAACCATTATGGTTTGCGATGGAGTACATTCAACTTAATAGGAGAAAATGGTGCACCTTAATTTGTGATTGTTTAAGTGACTATTTATTTTTAAATACTTTCAAAATATCTTTAGAATATAAATTTATGAACCAAAAAAATGTTGTACTATATTATGTAATAATGTGTTTGAAAAATTCCCCAAAAAATGTCATTTCCAAATCATTTAAAAACCCATTAAGCAACAAAAAAACATTAGTTATAATGTTTTAGGAGTGCTTTTGAATATTCTTTCATCATTAGGTTCATTCCATGTTTTCATATGTATTTGAAACATTTTAATATAAGCACATTAAAGAAATTTACAACACTACTCCAATTTTTAATATTGAAACATGAAAAACCAAGCATCAATTACATGTTCATTAACTCCTTTTAGGTTGAATGTACCCAATGTTCATGTAGGTTCACATTAAGCCATGGTCAAGATCTACCACTATATCCCACCTTGACATTAAAAGCTTTAACCCTAGAATCACCTAAACCATTTCAATGTAAAAATGATTCAAATTCAACCTTATAAAGTCCTCAAAAAGAGGTAAATTTAGTGCAATGCCCAAAAATGAGGATGTGAATCTCTTTACCTTGATACACAAAGCCCCATAAAATACAATTGGATTGGCTAAATGTCACTTTTATAAGTAGTAAAAATGCATGTGATAGGAAAAGTTTCACCTCCCATTGAAAATATATTAACAAGTGCGATGTGATTAAATGTAATAAAAAATTTACTCCTTTTTCTTTCAAAATGATTTGGATAAATGTTAAGGTTGAGGATAATGGATTAAGACATGGACAAGGCTTACATGAAATACATCATGATTTAGCCAATAAGAATCCATAAAACATACAATAAAAAGAAAATCATCATCTTATATTAATGTGCTCATAATTTATGTACTAAAACCACCAACCAATCCTAAGTCATAACCATGAACTTCATTAGCTCCAAATGACTATTTGCACAAACCTAAGTTGACTACTTGATCAATCATGCATGGTTTGGTCATGTTCATGTAAAGATATTGTTTGTGAAGGTCCAAGGCATTTAATGAATGCTTATGATTTTTTGTGAGCTTGGATTTAAAAAGAACTTTGTCTCCAATGGGATGATCATTTCAAGGTGTACATGATTACTTCATTTGTAATCAAGGATGTTTTCAAATATTTGGAATAGATTCATTGTGAGGTTTGAGAAAATGGAAAAATCTATAGTATTGTTTGACCCATTATTTTTATAAATGTTAATTATTTTATTAAAAGATTAATAGTTATTAATTTTGTAAGAATTGCAACTTATTGATGTTACATTTCTTAATTATCAAAACATATAGTTTGATACAAGGAACCAACAAAGTTACAATATTCAAGCTTACATTAGAACTAGTCAAAACCAAAGGGGTCCATCAAGTTTATGGTGCAAAATAACCCTAGACCCTATTTTGTAACATTGACATCTATCAATTCATACACATATACAAAATGAATATCCCTTGTAAGCAAGCTTTGTTTTTATACATAAGTGTGTAGCTTTTGAAAGCATGAGGAAAACACTTATGTGTGTAGCTTTTCAAAGCATGGGGAAAACACTTAGGTGTGAAGAACATTATGTGCTTATTTCTTATTGTAACCAAATTAAACATAACTTGTTTAACAAACTTTACAAAGTTCTATGTCATGTTTTACAAATTCAAGCTCAACAAGTTTCCTAACTAAACAATATGAGTGAACCATGTCAAGAACCAAGACGAATGAGACGAATGTTGGCTACTTCTTTCTTTTCAAAGAAGGAATCAATGTTTAAGGGTGGAGTACATTTGCATCCTTCAATAGTAATTCGAATTTAATATAATTGAATCAAGATTTGGTGGTTGCAACAATTTCCACATAACATAGCTTCTTTTTTTTATTTTTTGTTATTAAGAACTTGACCTAGTTGAGAGGAAAAACCATAATGGGTATAGGTAATTGAATGAACTATAGAACATGTGGATGGTTATGTATCCAAAGAAATGCAAGCTTTCATTTTCTCTCTTTTTCTTTCAAAAATTGAACTTCATCTCAAATGGAACTCACATCTCAAACTTGAGAAATTCATCCCCATAAATATATGAAGGAACTAATATTTGATATAATTGACTACTGAAAAAATTATTAATAGTTGTGATTTTAAGGACATACATTAAATTGTGAAATACTTGTGATCATTGGTTCTTTAATGACTTCACAATTACAAAAAAATTGGCAATCAACTATTGGAAAAATTATAAGTATTTGTTATTGGATAGTATATTATTTTGAAATATTCATGATTTTTGGTTCTATGATCTCTTTAAACCTTTAAATACCTAAACAACATGGTCCATGTAAAAAAAAAGTATAGTTTTTGACACACATTTCCAAACATTTCATTTTGTGTTAAATTCAAATGAAAGCAACAAATTGGCCCATGGAATGCCTTAGGTTTTGACCAATGTTGTTTAGTTTTTTATTTAGAATAGAATCTTTCATTCTGGATTTGAGTTCTTTCTTGGTTTGAAAGTTAGAGAATCACAAATGCAATTATAAAAATAGTTGTTTGAATTTGTGAAACCCATGCAAGTTCTCATAAGACCTCCCAAAGTTTTTGGAACATGGTTCAATTTTAGACTAGGTTGAATGCCAATTGCAATTGTAATAATTTTAAAAATTGGATTATTTTTTCCCAACTAATGAGTGATTGCAAGTTACAATGGTTCACTTTTGGACAAATTAAGAATCCATTTTGACCAAAATTTAACATTAGAAGTTGACATCATCCTTTTACCATGACATTTGACAAAACTAAGTTTATTGTTTACAAACAAAACAAAATAGTCAAAATTCCTTTACATTAAAAGGTTGCAAAACTTGTTAAGATTTATTCTCCAAAAGGATTTTCTAAAATCAAGCAATGATGGGGTTTTCAAAAACTCGTCATGTTTCTAGCTTTTTACCAATGACACCTTAAAACATAATATTAATGAGGCAATCATTCACATGAATTTTGAGAAAAAAAATCCAAACAAAGAATTAATAATTATGAAAATTATGAGTCCATTTAGGAGTTTTATATGGACTATGACTTTTTATTTACGAAAATTTAAAGTACTTGATTTGGTCTATACAAACAAATTACTTGATTGTGATTCAATGAAGGTCTATTGGAATAACAATTTACTTCATAAAAACGAATACTTGTTTAAAATATTACAAATTCACTAATGTTAAGGACAATTTTAATCTTTTGCAACATTGAAAAAACAACCTTGTGATGTACATTTTGGAACATTATAATTTGCAACTACCTTAATGAACAACACCCAAGATGAATTAATTGTTATGTGCAACCAATTATAAATGTATAATGTGCCCAAACAAACAAGGCTTGATTATTGCCCTTTTACAAACTTGTATATATATTGCTAAAAAACTTGAACTTGAACCTACCTTATACCTTAAACCTAACAATTACATTAGTTTGGACCCCCCGAATTGTTAATGTGAGAAGCCCCATTTGTCATAATTTATTGTGAACTATTTAATGATGATCTTGTTTTTAGGCCCACTAATAATGTGAATTGAAACTAAGTACACATTAAGAAACACCTTGTTCCAAACCAAGACCTATTGAACATGGGTTTAATTTGAAGCTCCAATTGGACCTTAGAATTGAACCCATGTCATGACAAGCATATAAGCCCCATACTATAAATTCATGCCCATATTAAATAGGTAATAAATACGAAATGGTTGGTAGTGCATTTGGACAAATCATGAACTCATTTCAACAATTGGTTAATTTGATGACTTCTAGGTTATAAGCAAGTTAATCAAAAGCCAATTTGGCTATTAAGTGTTCATTTTGAAACTAATTCAACTTTATGTGGGGCACCCTTAAATATTTATGGTTATAATTCCTTATTAATAGCTTTAATTGAATTGATGTTATTGGAAACAAAAGTGAAGTTAAAAATGAGTTGGACAAAAATTCAAGCTATAATTAAATAAGTGGAGAGAAAGATTTAGGGATTTTGAATGGTTAACACACCCAAAGGCACATAAGGCCTTCAAGTATGACTTGCATTGTTATATGCAATCAACATATTTGATAAACAATCTTAGTTAAATTTGCATATGTTGACATTTATTCAAGCTTGGGTGCAATAATCAATTGACTATTAAATGCATGCCAAATTAACATATCCTAACCCTACCTAAATCAAAACAATTTCCAATCCTTTTTTATTATAATATTTCCCTTTATTTTCATTAGTTTCAATAATTTCACCTTTTGAAAACCTTGAAATTAAAACAAACTCATGCAAGTAATTGTGCTCTTTGTCTTGTCTTATGTGCATGTCTTCAAACTAATTTAAGGCTAGGAGATTTTATCATTGTCCATGTGACCCCCACTTTAAAGTTATAACACACATTACTCTATTTAAACATGTCACATTAGATCAAACACAAACACACCCTATCATCACATTGGTAAATGAATTACAGAGGAATCTTGTAACATAAGACAAAAAGACATTCGTACAATCTAAAATAACTACCATAACAATAAATTGGTTTTAAAAAATTAAAAAAAGGTTTCATACATTGGTTGTAAGGAAAAATATATAATTCAATTGGTTTCATAATAGAATAATGTTTTTCAAAACCAAAATATAATTAATATAAGATATGCATTGATCACAATTATTAGAAGATAATTCAAACAAATATATGCTACCAAATATGATTCTTGCATTCTTTAGTTTTTAATTTAAAAATTTAAAATTGGAATAACAACAAAAAGAATTTCTAAAAATCATATCCCACACAAGGAAAAAGTTTTTAAAATAGCTAAAATGAAAAAAAGAAAATGTGTGACTATAAATAAATAAATAAATAAAACATGCTACAAAAACCTTCACATATTTTTTAAAAGAAGGATTGAATAGATATCTTATTTGACCACAATGTCCAATCAAATATATATTAAGGTTATGTAACTAGAAATTTGATTTTTGAGTAGTCAAAAAAGTGTGAATAAGATTTTTATTTAAATTTGAAATGTTATCTTTAAATTATTTATTTACATGTGACAATCAAGATTACATGTATTTTTTTATTGAGGATTTGTAATTTATTTGTAATTGAAGACTTAATACATGTAAGCAAAAATAAAAATGAATGAGAGAAATATTCATGTGTGGTTGAAAACTTGATACAAGGAAATTGAGAATAAAAACTAGTGAGAGTTTGATTTTTCTATCTAGCCAAAAAATCACTACATGCAATTGTAAATGAAATGAATAAGATCGTAATCTTTTGTGCAATTGAAAATATAAAAGTAGAATTTTGATTTATATGTATGACCAAAAACTTAGTAATACATGCATCCCAAAGTAACAGTGAATTTAAAAGGAATTTTTCTTAGAACCAAAAGCTTGACAAGAGCGAAAAAAAGTTGTCATATAGTCTTGAATGTTGTCACATACAATGTATACTTACATAACATTAAGATATAATCTTGGCCCACAATGAAACTACAACAATTTTGTTCAATATCAAAAGTTAGTCAAATTTATTCTAGGAAATTGGAACCCAATAATATTTTCACTTGAAGTGTAGCCTATTTAGCTATGAATGTATGAAACAAAGGGCAAAAGAAAAATGGATCATGTGTTGCTATTAAAATGCACATTATAGTCATTGTTTATGCAATTCATCAAGTGTATTTGAAATCATTTCTAACAAGAGTAGTGAATGTTCATGGTTTTGAATTAAACATTGCAATAGAATATACTAAAAAAATTAGTTAGCTATCATATATTTAAGAGTTGAATTTTATCACAAGTTCAAATATATGATAATACTCTAACTATAGTTTGAACCTTTCATTTTAAGTTTTTAGTATCCTAGTTAAAATGTTATAGAACCTTCAAGTTAAACATTTGAACTTGAAATGAAAGGGATTTCAAGTTTTATGTTATATGTAATTATGGACTAAATCCCATTTTAATTTTTAATGTTTTTTTTTTTTGAACATGTGATAATGAAATGCATGTTTGAAAAAAATTGGAATTAAGGTTTTTAGTTAACTTAAATGTTTTTTAATTATGGAAGCTATTAATAAACATAAAATGATAGAATTAAAAGAAACTTTGTTCAAACACAAAATTTATACTATATCATTATTTTAAAAAAAATTAAGTTAAAAGATTACATACAATAAGATTCTAACTTAGGTAAAAGCATGATTAGTTGACTCATTTTTGACATTTCCAAAAGTCCACATCTTCCATTAGCTAAAAATTCTACAATTATCATAATTATTAAACTATAAATCTTATAATTATCCCTTGTGCTTTTCAGTAAAAATATTAATAGGCCACCCTATAAATATCACTAAACATGTGGTTGATAAAAAGATCCATCATGTGATTACTTAAAGATTTTAATTTGAAATGAACTATGTCGCAACCCTAGCTTTGGGTTCGCAACCAAGGCAAAAGGGTTACAATGTTGTAGGCCAAAAGGAAGCTTAGAAGTCAAGGCAAAGAGGTCGCAAGGGTGCGGGCCAAGAAGAAACCCAGGAGTCACATCACACACTCTCGGGAATGTAAGAAAGTGTGAGGGAATATGAGGGAATGAACCCTCACACTCCCAAGGCAACTCCCACTTTGGGAGATGGAGTCTTGGTGGATTCTCGAAACTTTAAAGAGCAATTTCAGGGGTCAAAACTCAATGGCTTGTGGCGTTCTTTATATCTTAGAAAACTCTTGGAATGTAAATGTTTGAAATGGGCTCGCATTATTCATTTGGATATCTGAAACACAAATTATGGCCAAAAGAAGGGCCGGGAGTCAAACTACTAGTTTGACTTCCAACTAGAAAAAGTTGGGAATCGAGCTTATTTACTTGGCTACAGAGGTCATGCAATAGTTGGAAAGCTTTTGATGAGAGCTACAACTTTGCTTTAAATCGCATCTCAATCTGAGGTCTTTTCGTAAAGTTATGGGGCTCCAAAGTCGCGGGAATCCTAATTGGTGCGATTTCGAGACTCTCACTCGAGAATCCAGGGAGAGAAAAGTCCGTGGCCACTTTGGATGTGGGCTTCGTGGCCAACCATAGAATATACTATAAAGGGGAAGGTGGTGGCTTCCTCCAAGTCCAGGTCGTGGTGAGTCTAGTGTGTCCGTGTTGCCCGTGGCTCATCCTAGCACCAAAGGTGTTTTAATTATGCACTAACCACTTTGTGTGGGTTGTGTGCAGGCCCGTGTGAATGAGTGAAGCTTATCAACTCTCCCTAGTCCCATCTCGGAGCTCCAACATGCCCCTCTACCTTTCAAAATGTTGTGAGCTAGGGAGCTTGCCCCGATTCTTCCCTCTTCCATTGTCTTCTACTTAGACTCACATTTGAGTCCTTCAAGAAGTTGGGAGTGCGTCAAACTATAAATGATTAAAAGTGATGAAATACATCACAAATTAAATTCTAAACAATCATAATTTTTTGTATTGATAAAAATTTAACACATTTTATTATTAAATACTTCATTTGATGGTGGCCTATTTTTTAGTTTATATGTGATAAACACAAATGTCATCATTTCAAAAGTCCACTATGAATCCACTATTTTTTTAGAATTCATTCATATTTTTCAATATGATAACCATATTACACTAAAACATGGAATCCATCATTACAACATTTTATAACTAGTGTTCATTAAAGTCTATATTACAATATGAATAATTAAAAAATTGACAATAGTAATGTTGAATATGACTTTACATTTGAAGTTCATAAATAAAATTTAGAAAAACTATAATCCAAATAATCCCCAATTATGTTTCACTCATTATTATGAACACATAAAATATTCAAAATTTCAAATGTGAATTTTGCTAATAAATTAAGAATAAATAATTTGTTTGTTGGTTACTTTGATATGAACCTTCCAAATATCACTAAAAGAAATCTTGTCCATTCCAACCATATGGTTATGACCTATAGATGTGACTAGTGTCCAAATCAACTTTTACAACTATAGTTGGGTTAGTCTTACATGTCATTTTAATCATAAATTTGTGTAGTCATATATGCGATCATTGTAGTCACATATGTGACTATAATTTGTGACTATTAGATGTTTGGATGGAAACATAAAATGAAAGTGCACATTTTCATCCAATATTGTGAATGGATCCTTGGATGGATGAAAACCTAGTTGTTTTTGCAACTAGTCATAATTCTTTTGGCAATTACGGCCAACAATTTTTCCATTTACAATATTATGATGATTAAAACATATGTAACATCTTTGGAAATACAATATTTGTTTGAGAATCAACTTGTGTCTAATTGTTTATTGGTATTTTGAATTGTTTATTGACATTAACAATACAAATTATTATATTTTTATTAAATATATTTGATTTATGATATATTTATAAATATTATGTATGATGATTATTTAATTATGTATTATACATGTAAATTAAATGTTATTGGTAAAATTACAATTTAGTATAATCATAATCAAGTGTGATATATTTTTTGATCATAAAACTTTTTACCATAATTTCAGATAAATTTATATATTATATTTTTAAAAATATAAAACTTAAAATTTCATCAAGTTTATTAATTATCTAACATTACCAAATGCGATTTAGATTAAAATCAAAAATATAAAAAATATTATAAATCATAAATATTATAATTATATTTAGAAAAAATATTATTATTTGAAATATGATAGATATATTATCCACTTATAAAAATTATATGTGAACTAATTAAAACTATGATATATCATGATGACATTGTATAATATGTTTTTTTAATGAAATGAAGGATTAATATGTGGGAGATTATTTATTTATTATTATTAAATATTAGACGTAAAATATTTTCATTTATAAATCATGTGCTTGAAAAAAAAAATCCAACAAAATCATCATTGAAATGATATTCAATTGAACAAAATTCAGAAAAAATTTATTCAAATTAATGTACATTTTTGGAAGAAAAATATATTTAATCATGTATGTTATTGAAACTACTTTAATAATCAACTTAATTTTTTTCCATTTGGACAAATATCAATAAAATACGCAATATTGAAATTGATGTTTATGTAATGTTTAAAATCAAGTACGGGTTAATCAAAATGCATTCCACTAAATAAGTTACTTAATAAATGTGATTTAATATATATTAAATCAATTAATTGTAATTATTTTTAAAATGATGCCCAATATTTTATGTAGTCATATTTGTAGTTGCATAGTTTTACGACTAGTCAATGGATGAAAAATCCTTATAGTAGCAAGTGATATCCAACTACAAGGGCAATTGTATATGCCACATGGAGTTTTTTGCAATTGGTTGTCTTTTGTCACTTGTCCAAGGCAACTACAAGGTTTGTAGTCACATGTGTCCGTTACGACTAAAATTTTGTCTTTTGCAACTAAAATTGTAGTCATTTATTTCCAAATCTCTTCTAGTGTATATTTGTAAAAAAACATAATGAACTTTCAATTATTTAAACTATGATCATTGAATAATTTTTAGTCAATTTTGAAATCCCCAAACACTAAATATTAGTCATTAAAATGTCACCTTGGGTTATGACATACATGTATGCCATGTTGCCCTATACCCTCCTCATTAGCTCCTTTTGGTTATGTTTCGTGAAGTTTCTCAAAACCACTTTTACTATCTTTGATGCAATTTCAAACTCACATATGCACTTGGAAGTTGCCAACTTTGGTATATCACACCTTATAACTTATGCTTCAAGTTACATCCCCTACTTCCACCTTATTCTATTTTGATAACTTGGCCACATTTTAAAATTTTGATGATATAGAATCCATGACATAACATTCCTATCTTCTCACATTGTGCATCAATACTTCCGAAAATTATTTTACAATCAAATACATGGATTTCCTTTTTGATAATTGATGAAATTTGTTCTTTATACATTGATGAATCAAATTACTTGTCTCATCCCCTTAAGGTTGATTGAATTATGTTATGATGTACACAAAATGGGTGAACCCAAATTCATGGACCCAAGCAACTCCTATTCATTTTCATGCTTTTGTATATTCACACATTTCATTAATCCATTTACAAAGTCCAATTTAGTAGGTATATTCATGATGGTTCTCATAAAAGTCTAGTAGTTTCAAAGTTTTCCTTCCCTCTACAAAATAAAAGAAAACTTTCTTATTTAATCATTTGTGCATGTTCACATAATTGGTGTGTTTTCCATTAATTCTATAGCAATCCCTAGTACTTTTTGTGTGATGAGAGCCAAAACATTGTCAACATGTTTGGGGTGTCAAACCATTGCCACAACTTTTTAACAATTGTTCATCTTCCCCAAAGCTTACTATGAATGTATGCCAACAATTGACCTTTGAATCTTTTGCAATTTGTTCATCACATTGCCTTAAAAAATCCATGATGTGACAAATAACCACATTAAAGGTGATGATTGTAAATGAAATGTGTTCACACTTGCCACATTTGTTGTGGTCCCACCTCTTTAAAGAAACAATAGCTTTGTGATTTCCCCACACAATGTTATTGTGATAGGTATATGACAATATTAACTATTGGCATGAAAATCATTTAGATAATTGTAACATTAATGTGTTGAATTTCTATTTATGATATTCATTAAAACATGAATTGTGTACATAAAAGTACATTGACTAAAATTCTACAATTTAAAAACATATGCAAACCATGTCCTTGCTAGGAATACTTGCTATGCAATTTCAACTCAATTTCCCAATCATGTATCAAAATATTACAATCATCAAAATTTAGTCCATGTCCAAATGTGGGTGTCTCAAACACAACCTTATAATGCAATTTATCATCCTTTCATAAACCTCTTGTATTATGATTTGTCACACAATTAAAATAAATAATATGTTAATTGAAAATATCTAATTTTACATTCAAATATCCTTCAAAATTTTCATTTAATCTATTTTATTCACATCCATGTGATTGTATTTATCCATGATCCTTCTTATGAGTTTTTACTATTCAATTAATTATAGATGAAAGCAACTAATCACAAACCTTCGCATTTCAAGAACTTGCTATACCACCATATAAAATTTTACTTGTATGAATAAAAATTCACAATTGCTATGTATTCAAAATCATTCCAACCCATCTTGCAATATTCATTGTATTGTTCATCAAACTATATATCTAGGTGTGAAGACCTTGTATTTTATGTTTACCATTTAAATTTTACTAAGGTTGCATTGCAATTTTCCTATAGTCTCTTCACCTTCAAACCCTTTTGATCCTAATCAATAAACATTGGTAGTAAGCTTTCATAATTCTATTTGCCATCCCATAGAAAGAATCCATGAACATCTTGGCATTAATGTTATTTTTTCATAAAGTGCATGAACTAACAAGAATTTTGAGGGATGCAATGATGTTTTTAAAGCCCAGGATTGTAGTACCTAAGTAGCTTTGACACATGTATGTTTAATAATTAACTTGGGCTTTGTGTTGTGTTGTTATGTAGTACTAAATGATGATGCAATGATGAAAAAATGAATTGATTTTGTGAAAATTAAATTCCCTTGGAATTAAAATATTGAATGACATTTCATGCAATTTGAAGTAAATTGAAATTGGATTGTGTTCAAGATGAATTGAATTGAATTCAAATTCCCTTGAAAAAAAATAAGATAAAAATTGTTGTAAAAGATTGAGAAAATTTCAACCCTTCTGAAAATAATATAATTCATGTCAAAGCATGCATTCCCTTACATTTTATCATTCTAGCAATGGTTGGAAAATATTCTCAATCGCCCTATACATGTGAAGATCACGAAGTGATATAAGTGGGAAGGATTGTATGCCTACTATTTAGGAGTAAGAGGGACCTCAAACTTGTAAGTATATGCAAGATCCCTCCGATTCTTAAGCACTATTTGAAAGATCCATCGTTTCTAGGAGGGATATTCACAGAAATACTTTTCTAGTGAATATTTTGGGTGTTTTTCTAGTGTTCTGGCTAGGTGCATTATAAATCGTAATATTTCCCTTTCTTTGTAGATGAACTTTTCATGCACATAGTTCCCCAAGTGTGTGAGGAGTCCTTTTTAAAAGTTCCTTGACAGAGCATGCAAGGCTACTTTTCAATATTTTAGGTTCATCTTGTATAGGCTCCTCATTGTAGTAACAACCATCCTCTAGGGCTTTAGAGGGCTACTATTGGGCACACTCTTGAAGCCTTAAAGTGTGCCCAACAACAGCCTTTTATCAATATTTAGCATATCCAATGTGCATTATTTTGTTTTGCCCCCAGCCCCACCCATAAACCTGAAAAGCTTGACTATACAAAGAGAGAAACTATTTAACTATCACCACTTGGCCTGATTGTTGTAGTTGGCCTATGATAAAAAGCCATTAGTTGCAAAGAAACAACCATTTCTTCCTACATGTGTTCTTTCAGGGCACTACCAATGGGATTTTTTTTTTTTTTCCAATTTTTTAAATGTCGAAGTACTAGTGAGTGTCCCCCACATAGATTTAGTCATAATTTGCCTAACTAATGATGTTTTCTCTAGGAGCATTAAAAGTGTAGCTAGTATGCATCCTTGTGCAAATTCGCTCCTTCAAAAGGGGTGTGTAGAACACAAATGGGTTTAGGACCAAAACTATGTACGTTTATTACATAGCTATGGAAATCTATGTTCTTGGTTGCACAAATATTTTCTCACCCTTTTATTATCTATGCATACTAATATGCCACACCATTCTCTTACCATGAATTAAACATAAACAACACCAAAACCATTCAAAACCAAAAGTTCGAATCCTTTCACAATTTAATTCCATTAAACTTTGCATTCATACAATAACTTTGTATCAAGGTCCTTCTAAAGGTCACAAAAACCCCCTTATATATTACCCAAAAGGAAAGTAAATAAGAAATTTCCTAAAGTTTATTAATCACATGGTTCCCCGTGTGATTTCACATAAAATATTGAAAAAGAAACTAAATACATAGTTCCCCATGACTTTCACATAAATTAATATATGAAAGTCAATGCACCATGACTAACTTAAATTATGAAATCCTATTAACAAGTAAATCACCAAACTTACCCATTAAACAACTACATAGGTAATTGTTTAACTACATCAAGTTTCATCACTCCCAAATTCATTATGGATTTTGTCCTCAAAATCACATATCCAAAACCTTTTTCAATTTGTCATGATTAATGCGATATGGATATGGTAAGCCATCGACATTTTCAAGTTCATAAAATCCATTATCTACAAACACCTTCATGATAACAAAGGGTCCAAACCACTTGGGTGACAATTTTTTACAAACCTTGCGATGATGTTGAGCGTTAAACATCATGACAAGGTCACCTTTTTTGAATTCCCTCTTTTTCACCTTCTTGTCAAAAGCCTTTTTTTGTTGAGCCTATACAACTTCAATGGATTGGTGGGCTTTCAACTGCAACTTGTCCAACTCATTAAGTTACAACAATCGATGGCATTGGGATTCATCCAAAGGAAGTCTCATCCTTGTGGCAATGCATAAAGTCATTACTTCTAGCTCAATGGGTAAAATCACCTCCACCCCATAGGTTAAACGAAAAGGTGCATACCATGTGGCAATTTTGTATGTGGTGTTATAAACCCACACAACATGGTGGATTTTGAGATCCCAATTGCAAATGTTCACATGAACTTCAACTTTTTTTTCCAGCATGGAACATAATGTCCCATTAGTCCTTTCTACTAGGCCATTAGTGTTAGGTTTATACATAGTGGTAAACCTATGTTTTACTACAAGGCGTGCTAACAAGTTTTCCATAACCTCACTCAAAAATTGGGAACCATTATCAGAAACAATTTCAAATGGTGTCCCAAATTGAGTAAAGATTTGTTCATACACAAATCGTGCTACTTCTTATTTCACTGAGGACTTCAAAGCATGTATTTCTGCAAACTTTGTGAAGTAGTATGTGGTAATCACAATGAATTGATGCCCTCTCCTAGTTAGTGACAATGGTCCGATTAAATTAATTCCTCATTTTTCAAAAGGTCCTAAAGGTGGTATGGGGTGTAGAGGGCCACTCATAGTAGACCTTTGTGCATAAGCTTGACATACATCACATCTCCTTTAATAACCATGGGCATCCTTGAAGAAGGTGGGCCAATAATAACTTGCCTCCAAAATCTTTTCTGCTATGATTCGTCCCGTAAAGTGGCCTCCATAGAACCCATCATGAAATTCATGCAAAAGATGCGAGGTGTCACTCTTTCCAATGGTTCGTTACAAAACACCATCTCTTCTTTAGAAGTAAAGTTGATTGCCTATCATCGAGTAATTTCGACTCTTGTGCACAATTCATGCTTCGTACCGCCTTTGTGGCTCCAATTAGAAACCTCATGTCATCTAAGTATTGAATGATTTCCCGATATTCTTTAGGCATTTCTTCTGCATTGATGGTCATTATTGCTGCATCTTGAAAGTCATTATCCTTTAAAACATCACCCACTCCTTCGTATGCCTTTGTAAGGCCATCAACATTACCATGCCGCCTTCTTAGACAATGGAAAATGTCAATGTCAAATTCCTCCATCAAGAGCAACCATTAAGCAAATTGACCATTTGAATTAGACTTGTTGACCAAGTAGGTTAAAGCCTTGTGATCAGTCATAATTTTGGCCTTATATCCCAACAAGTAATGGCGAAACTTCTTAAGAGAGAAAATAACTATAAGACCTTCTTGTTCGGTCATAATATAATTCTCTCTATGTTGAAATTAATTATTTACTAACAAAATGAATGGGATGGTCATGCCCATTTTCATCCAATTGGGATAGTGTGCTCCCCACCGCTTCTCCAAATGCATCACAATATACTAAAAATGGTTTGTTCCAATTTGGAGTTCGAAGGATTGGTGCAACTTGAACAGTTGACTTGAATTATTCGAATGCCCATCTTGATACCTCGTCCTCCATAGGTGTAGGTGCATCTTCACGCAAGAATCGTGTTAAAGGACGTGCTTTTGCCGCAAACATATGTATGAACCTTCAATAATAACCCACCATCCCCAAAAAACTTCAAAGGGCTTTCTTTGTGGTGGGAAAAGGAAGCTTTGAAATCTTATCAAGCTTTTTGGGATCTGTGGCTACCCCATTCTTTGACACAATGTGTCCAACCATCCTCCTTTCTAAAAAACCAATTGTGGTTTTCTCAAGGCTCGAAGTCTCCTTTGAACCATCCAAGCATTGAAAAACTAACTCAAGTTTGGTAAGGTGAAAGGTTCTGTCACTATAAACTTCAATGTCGTCAATGAAAACTCGCATAAAAAGGCCCAAGAATGGATTAAAAACCTTGTTCATTAAACATTGAAATGTCCCTAAAGCATTGCACAAACCAAAGGGCATTATTGTGTAACAAAATGTCTTCCAAAATCTGGTGAATGTGGTCTTCAATTGATCCTCTAGAGCAATTTTCACTTATTGGTAACCCCTGTACCCATTTCCAAATGTGTACATCTCATGCCTTATTACCTCTTCCAAAATTTCTTCACAAAATGGCAAAGGGTATCGGTCTTTCTTAATTACTTTATTTAGAGCTTTGTAGTTGACATGCACATACCCTTAACTTGCCATTTTTTTTTAATGCTAATACCACAAGAGAAACCCATTTAATTGTCTTCACAAGTCTAATGAACCCTGCTTCCAACAACTTGTCAAGTTCTTCCTTCACCATTGTTGTGTATTTTGGATTCCATCTCCCTTGCTTGGTTATGATTTGTTTGGCATTCGATAACAATTCAATTTTGTGTTACTCCATGGTGACTTCCCTAAGGTTTTTGTAGCTAAAAACAAATATATGGATATACTTACAAAGTAAATTTTCATATTACTTTTTTTCTTCAAGGCAAAGGTCTGGTCCTAGCTAAATCTTGTTCACCCATTCCATGATTTTTCCTTTTGTCAACACACATGGAGGTGGTTGGTCATCATCCCTTTGAACCCTTTGATCCGCTTGAAATAAAGCTCCAGCTTTGGGGATTGCTTCCAAAGCATATAACCCCACTTCCTTTTCACTGGAATCATCGGTGTAAATCCCTTCAGAACTAGAGTTTTGGTTTGTTTTTTATTCATCATCATACTCATTTGTTCTTCCAAAGCTCTTCACAAAGTTGGCAAATGGAACTTTCTGTTGGTTAGGATGAATTCTAATGGTCATGTATCCTTCGCCCTAATAGTTCTTTGCATGCAACTTTGTTAACCAAGGCCTACTTAACATCATTGGGTAAGCCCCATCCTCCTCTAATACCACATGGAAATCCATAATGGTGGAAACCCTTATTGTAGTGATTACAACATTACTAATGACTTCTTTTGGCCTAACAACTCGTTTGTTAACCATCTTTAAGGTTACTGAAGTTGGTCTATCAATTTTCAACCCTAAGTACTTCATTGCAAGAATTGTCATCACATTGACTTTTGCTCCTCCATCCAACAACATTCCGTGCAACATTGATCCATTACATTGCATCAATGATTGGATCACATTCATGCTCTACTGCTATGGCATTCAACGATGAGGGTACCTTTGGGATTTTAGGTGTTGACAACCCTTTCCTCAACTCCTTTCGAGTTAATGGCACCATTGCCACCAACTGTCCAATGATGATGTCTACCTTCTGTAATCCCACATCCTTCACCACTAAATAAAGACCAGAATCTTTAAAAATTGGAAAGCCTTGGAATCTAAACCTTCACCTGCAATTCTTTTTCTTTTCTTTTGGGGCTCTCGCCATCTCCTTGAACCCTTTTGATGTTTGCATCGGATGAATAGTGCCTTCCACCGGTCATTTAGTTTGGGCCATTACATCAATTGCATCCTCCAGAATTTTGAGGCTCTTTTCCAAACCCATCAAAGCCTTTTTTCGACCTTCGCTCATCAACTCAATTAAATGTACTTGAGCTTTACCCTTTTCCTCTGCAAAAAACCTTCAAATAGAAAAACCCACATTCTCTCTGGTAACTAAGGTTAGCAAATTTGGACATTCTTTTGAATAATGACCCTCCCAACACTTGTAACATTGAATTGTTGATAGGTCTCTCTCCATGTTTTTGTTTTTATTAATCCTTGGCTATAAGTAAATGGAGGTTCAACTGGTTCATTTGATTAATCATCTATTCCATAGTCGAATCCATGTGTGAACTCACTTCTGGATGCTTTCGCAGCTCTGATTCAATCGAGAATTGAATTGCTTTCACCATGGATTACGTAGTTGGTCGTGGAACTTCCTCCATGCTCACCTCCTTCTTTTTGGCCACCTCCGTTGTTTCATCAAACATCGCCGCTTGTTTATATTTCACTTGTTGTCGCAATTCTAATAATAGACCAATGGGGAAATGTTCTAGCACCAATGCATTCATTCCCACAAAAATTAGATTAATTCCTTTATGACCTTGTGCCCTAAAACACCCCTGGAATTTATTCTATAATGTCATTGTCCTCTCCTTATACTCTTTTACTAACTCTAAAGCCCCTTGCTTTAGTTGACTCAGTTCAAGTATTAAGTTTTGGTAAACATTCTTCACAAAAAATTCCTTCACTAGGGCCTTAAGTATGTCATTTCATGATCCCTTCACTGCTTTTGTTTGTCGCTCAAATCAATGTGATGTTGTACCGTCCAAAAATTCAGGAAAGAAATTAAGCCATTTGCAGCTGTTCCAAACCCCGTACCAATACAAGCTCTCTTGTATTCCCTTAAAAACACTTCAGGATCTTCATCCTTACTTCCCCTAAAAACTGGAATAACCATGTTGATTTTTATTTTGTCTTATAAAAAACACACCAAACTAATTAATTCCTTTGACCAACTATCACTAAGCTTTTATAACCTTTCCTCATGAATAAGGAAATTCCCAATGGCCCGAATTGCACTCGTAATAAAATTATCCCTATCTTTTCACTGTAAAACTCTAAAAGGACCAGACATCTCCAACCTTGCGAATTATCCTATTTAAATGCCTGGATTGAAAAACAACATTTACAAAATCACAACCATCACGAGTATTAATGACACCTTCACTCCACATGACATGCAAATGATTGGTTTTGGCATAGTCTAGAATCATCCTTCTTCCTAAGCTAGATGAATAAATGTTGTTCTGGTGTGATTATCCTTTGGCGTTGCCTTGTAGGTTCCGAATCAGGTTAAGGTCCAAATTCCTCCCATCATCCATGTAATTGTGATAGTACCACATTTGGTTCACCTACAGTTCCAGGCTCTTTAATAGGCCTTTCAACAAGTCTTTCAACAAGTGATTTTGGCCTAACAACTCCTAATGTTAATGATGGGGTTTGTTGTTTATCTTTTGGAAACTATGAACTAGGGGAATTAGAAATCTTTCCTAATGTTGACATTAATGTTTTAACTAAACACTAATCTTAAAAATAAAATATATATTCTTTTATTTCCTTCAAAAACCTAAAACATTTTTTATGTAAAAAGTCTCAAGGTTTCAACAAGGTCTAGCAAACATGAGCTTATTCATGAATGTTTACTATCATTTATATACTTATATTTACATTTTCTCATATGGCTTAACATGTGCCATTTTCTTTTCCTTTTTTACATGCAGTTTTTCTTTGCGAATCTTCTCAGATTTTCACAAATCCAACTCTAGTTTGTGCTTAAGATTACAAGTAATATCCAAAAACAAGCTTGGGGTCAAATAAAATGACTTGTGTTTATGGTCTTCATGATGTTATTTTACATGCCCAATCATGCACCAAATCTGATTTGGTTTGCCTCTTGTAATCTCCATTGTCACAAGCTAAATCTCTTCCACCCATGTTGTCAAATCTATCCATGATTTAAGGATAAACAAATCACCTTACATCACTCGTTCTAAAACAAAACAAATAGTTTGTTTTTTTCTTCTTCTTACCAAACTTTCAATAACAAAACTAAGTTCCACAACACAAAGAACATAAATTCGGGTCCCGGTAACGGAACCAAAAGATGTAGAACACAAATGGGTTTAGGACCAAAACTATGTACGTTTATTACATAGCTATGGAAATCTATGTTCTTGGTTGCACAAATATTTTCTCACCCTTATGTTGTCTATGCATAACTAGTATGCCACACCATTTTCCTACCATGAACTAAACATAAACAACACCAAAACCGTTCAAAATCGAAAGCTCAAATCCCTTCACAATTCTATTCCATTAAACTTTGCATTCATACAACAATTTTGTGTCAAATAAAGGTCCTTCCAAAGGTCATAAACACCACCTTATATACTATTCAAAAGGAAATCAAAAAAAAAAAATTCCTAAAGT
>Ga0209611_10002450_pt1 | contig 32661 bp, 32 predicted proteins | sample S1TSphgellanicum_3_FD_187693 | JGI IMG/M metagenome (GOLD analysis project Ga0209611, IMG submission 187693) | Host-associated microbial communities from peat moss isolated from Minnesota, USA - S1T2_Fc - Sphagnum magellanicum MG (SPAdes) (version 2) | ecosystem: Host-associated > Plants > Peat... | reverse complement strand
CACGATGCTTCGCGCGCTTTATCATCAGGTGCTGCAATTGTCCGCCAGCGCGCGGGCGCCGGTTTGGCTGGCTTGCGTGAGTTTCGCGGAGAGCAGCTTTTTTCCTATTCCGCCGGATGCGCTGCTGATACCGATGATTTTGGCGCGGCCTCGGCGGGCCTGGGTGCTGGCAGCGATTTGTACGGTGGCGAGCGTTGCCGGCGGGTGCCTGGGGTATTTGATTGGGGCGGAGCTGCTGGACCGGGTGGCGCTGCCGATATTGCGGTTCTACCATGCGGAAGGCGCGCTGGGCAGTTTCCATACGATGTATGCGCGGTGGGGGATGTATGTCATCCTGATTAAGGGACTGACGCCGATACCTTTCAAGTTAGTAACTATTGCCAGCGGGGCGGCGCATTTCGACTTTGGCGTGTTTGTGGCCGCCTGTGCCGTTACGCGGGGCGCGCGGTTCTTTTTGGAGGCGGCGTTGCTGCGCCGTTATGGCGATCGGGTGCGGCATTTTATCGAGCGGCGGCTGACCTTGGTGACGAGCGTGGCGGCGGGAGCCGCGGTTGCGGGTGTGGTGGTGTTGCGTTTCATTTGAGCGGTTACGTCACATGGCGCCCTCATGCGGCCACATTGTGGCCAAGCGGGCGCCGCGGGCGATGCGCAATTCTCGCTGCGACCGGCGCTGGTGCCGGACAGGAGATGACGCCGATGCCTCGCTATTACCGCACGTTCCTGGCGACCGGTTTGCTGACGGCGATGACGCTGCCGGCGGTGGCGCAGACTTCACCGCCGGAAACGGTGTCACCCGCGCATACGGCAACGACACCGCAAGCGGTGGCGCACCATGTGCAACATCATCATCGTGGTGTGGCTGCGAAGAAGGTGGCGGCGGCGCCGAAATAACATGGCGGCGGAGGAGGCGCCGTTAAAGCAAGAGTTTTTTGGTTCTTTTCTTCAAAAAACAACCGCCTGGTTTCTTGTTACGCGGCCAGATCCGGAAACAAACCGCGAAGACCCGCCTCACTCGCGGCGCCGCAGCCGCGTTCGGTAATCAGCCCCGTCAGCAGGCGCGCCGGTGTCACATCGAAGGCCGGGTTGGCGGCGGGGCTGTCGCTGGGGGCGACGCGGACGGTGTCGACGGAGCCATCCATGGCGCGGCCGGTGACGGTGGTTACTTCGGTAGCGGCACGTTCCTCGATGGGAATATTGGCGATGCCGTCGGTGACGGTCCAGTCGATCGTCGAGCTCGGCACGGCGACCCAGAAGGGGATGTCGTTGTCGAACGCGGCGAGCGCCTTGAGGTAGGTGCCGATCTTGTTGGCGGCGTCGCCGTTGCGGGCGACGCGGTCGGCGCCGACAATGCACATATCCACTTGGCCGTGCTGCATGAGATGGCCGCCGGCGTTGTCGACGATGACGGTGTGCCGCACGCCATGTTTTCCCAACTCATACGCGGTGAGCAGCGCGCCTTGGTTGCGTGGGCGGGTTTCGTCGACCCACACATGCACCGGAATGCCGGCATCGTGCGCCATATATATAGGTGCGAGTGCGGTGCCCCAATCGACGGTGGCGAGCCAGCCGGCGTTGCAATGGGTGAGGATGTTAATGGGCCGGTTTGTTTTTTCGCGCGCGATGTCGTCGATCAGGGCGGCGCCGTGGCGGCCGATCGATGCGTTTTGCACGACATCCTCGTCGGCGATGGCGGCGGCTTCGCGGTAGGCGATTTCGACTCGGTTGGCGGCGCGCGCGGTGCGCAGGCGGTTCATCATGCGGTGCAGCGCCCAGCGCAGATTGACCGCTGTGGGACGCGTGGCGAGCAGCATTTCGGCGGCCTCTTCCAACGCATGCGTGGCGGCGTCGGCGCGGGCGGCGAGCGCCATTCCGTAGGCGGCGACAGCGCCGATCAAAGGCGCGCCGCGAACCTGCATGCTGCGAATGGCTTGTCCGACTTCGCGCGGCGTGGTCAGGCGCACAAATTCAAGTGACCAGGGCAGCCGCGTCTGGTCGATGATGCGCACCGACCAGGCGTCCGCGGGATCGACCCAGACGCTGCGGTAGGGATTGCCGTCAATGTTCATGCGTGGGTGACTCCAACGACAGTATATATGGTGATCAAATGCGTTGATGCAGGACGCAGACGAGCGTGAAGAGGCGACGGGCGGTTTCGAAGTCGATTTCAACACGTCCGTTGAGGCGGTCCATCATCAGTGTGGCGCCTTCGTTGTGCAGGCCGCGGCGGCCCATGTCGATCGCCTGGATGCTGGCTTCGCGGCCTTCGTGAACCGCGTGGCCATAGCTGTCCACCAGCATCTGATAGTCCTTGATCAGACGCCGGAACGGTCCCAATGCCAGGCCCAGCGCGGTGAGCGGAAGGTTGTCGACATCGCGCACATCGAACAGCAAGCGGCCTTCGACGATCGACAAATGCAGGACGAAGGGGCCTGTGCGATCCTTCGGGACGAAGCGGTTGGCGACTGCGAGATCGCGCACCGCCTGCGCGAGGTCCGCCTGTTGCAGCGGCGAAAGGGTGCCGCGCCCCTCGCTGTCGAGTTCGACACGCAGCAGGGAGCGCTCGGAGGGTGACTCCATGCGGGCGATGGCGGCGTCTTCAGGCATCGCGGGCGGGTAACAGGCCGAGTTGCAACATCAGGCCGATGGTGGCGCCTTTCGCCGGACGCAGTAGCGCCATGCAGGCGGCGAGTGTCAGGGGCAGAAAAATGGCGGCTTCGGCCAGCACTGATAGGTCCATCACGGAATCCAGGGCGATCTGGCTGCCGATGACGAGGTGGCCGACGACAAGGATGACGACGTAGGGGGGCGCATCGTCGGCACGCACGGCGCCGAGGGGGGCGCCGCAGTTGGCGCAGACATCGACCTGGCGCAGCCAGCCGCGGAACAGGCGTCCCTCACCACAACACGGGCAGCTTCCGCGAAAGCCGCGCAACATTGCGGTGAACACGCCTGGTTTGGCCCAGGATTGCTCCGGGAGCGGGTGGGAAGGGGACCATCGGACGGGGGCGGTGATTGTGTCTGGCATTCGATTTACGGGCCTTTGTAGCACGTTTGTTGGAACTGGTCGCCTGCATGCTGCGGCGCCACTGGATGTGCGTTTGCGGTTCGTCGTTGCGCGCAGCAGTGGAGCGAGTCTTTCATTTTGCGGTGTTGGGCCGGGGTGGAAATGATGGGCTGAAGCCCATCCTGCGGGGGCGCCCGACGAGGCAGTTTCAATGACACAGGCTACCGGTTGCGTGGGCCGATTGACCCCACGCTCGGGTAGGTCGCGTCGGGATCGGACCATGGTTGCGTGCCGGGACGGTGGGCGGCAAGTAGCCGCCATGCTTATCGCGCGCAGCCTCGCGGAACTCGCCGATGCCGTGACCGTGCTGCGGGCGCGGCACGGGGGACTGGCGCTGGTGCCGACCATGGGCGCCTTGCATGCGGGGCATTTGACGTTGCTGTCGGTGGCGCGGACGGCGGGGGCTGCTTCGGAGCAGGCGGTGGCGGCGTCGATTTTCGTCAATCCGACGCAATTCGGGCCGCGGGAGGATTTCGGCCGGTATCCGCGCGACGAGGCGGGCGATTTGCAGAAACTCCGGGAGGCCGGCTGCGACCTGGCGTGGTTGCCCGACGTGGCCGTGATGTACCCGGACGGCGACGCGACGTCGATCGAGGTGGGCGGGCCGGCGCTCGGTTGGGAAGGCGCGGCGCGGCCCGGTCATTTCCGTGGCGTGGCGACCGTCGTTGCTAAATTGTTCGGGCAGGTGCGCCCCGACAACGCGGTGTTTGGTGACAAGGATTGGCAGCAATTGCAGGTGATCCGGCGCATGACGGCGGATTTGTCGTTGCCGGTGCGGGTGGTCGGCGCGCCGGTGGTGCGCGAGGCGGATGGACTGGCGATGTCGTCGCGCAACCGATTTCTGACACTGGCGGAAAGGCACGTGGCGCCGGTCCTGCACGCCACGCTGTGCGGCGCACGCGATGCGATGGCGCAGGGACAATCCGCCGACGGCGCGTTGCGCGACGCAACGGCCCGGCTGGCGGCGAACGGTTTCGCGACCGATTATATCGCGCTGGTGGAGAACGCGACATTGTTGCAAACCGATCGGGCAGGGGCGGCGGCGCGGCTGATCGCGGCGGCGCGGCTTGGGGATGTGCGGCTGTTGGATAACATTCCGTCCGGGATAACTAAATAAAAACAAGAAGTTAGGAAGCGTTTCTTTTCTGAAGAAGAGAACCGGGAGGATTATGTCGAGCCTAGCGGCGCTCAAGAAAGGAAGCAGGTCGTGGCGCATCAGGCGCACTTTTTTTCTTCTCACGCACTGCTGGCTGAAGAAATTTCTCAGGAGGAGTGAAGGCAATGCAGACACACACGGTTAGGGTGCATCCCTCGAAATCAAATCTGAAGCGCGATGATCAACTCGCGTGGAAAATCGCCGCGGTGGCGGCCGACCGGGTCGCGGTGGATCGCGACGTGACGGCGATGATCATCAATCGCATGATCGACAATGCGTCGGTGGCAATTGCCAGCGTGAACCGGCGGCCGGTGATTTCGGCGCGCGACATGGCGCTGGGGCACACGCGCCGCGGCGGTGCGACGGTGTTTGGCGTGGCGCCCGCCAAGCGCGTTTCGCCGGAATGGGCGGCGTGGGCGAACGGCACGGCGGTGCGCGAGCTCGATTACCACGATACGTTTCTCGCCGCGGATTACAGCCATCCGGGCGACAACATTCCGCCGATCCTGGCGGTGGCGCAGACGATGGAGAAATCCGGCAAGGACCTGATCCGCGGCATTGCGACCGGATATGAAATCCAGATCGACCTGGTGCGGGCGATCTGCCTGCACGAATTCAAGAAGGACCACATCGCGCATCTGTGCCCGGCGCAGGCGGCCGGCATCGGTACTTTGCTCAAGCTGCCGGTGGAAACGATCTTCCAGGCGGTGCAGCAGGCGGTGCATGTCAGTTTCTCCACGCGGCAGAGCCGGAAGGGCGAAATTTCGAGCTGGAAGGCGTTCGCGCCGGCACATTCGGGCAAGCTGGCGATCGAGGCGGTGGATCGCTGCATGCGTGGCGAGGGTGCGCCAAGCCCGATCTATGAAGGCGAGGACAGCGTGATCGCGTGGATGCTGGGCGGCAAGGACAGTGAATATCAGGTGCCGCTTCCGGCGCCGGGCGAACCCAAGCGGGCGATCCTGGACAGTTTTACCAAGGAACACAGCGCGGAATATCAAAGCCAGGCGCTGATCGACCTGGCATTCAAGCTGCGCGAGCGGATCGGCGATCTCGGCGAGGTGGAAAAAATCATCCTGCACACCAGCCACCACACGCATTACGTTATCGGCACCGGCGCCAACGATCCGCAGAAGATGGACCCGAATGCCAGCCGCGAGACGCTGGATCATTCGATCATGTATATCTTTGCCGTGGCCTTGCAGGATGGGCGTTGGCATCACGTGGACAGCTACGCGCCGAAACGCGCGCGACGGGCGGACACCGTGGCGCTGTGGCACAAGATCGAAACGTGCGAAGATCCGGAGTGGACGCGGCGCTACCACGCAACCGATCCGAATGAGCTGGCGTTTGGTGCGCGCGTGGAGGTTGTGATGCGCGACGGCGAACGGATCGTGGACGAGCTGGCGGTGGCGAATGCGCATCCGCACGGTGCGCGGCCGTTCGAACGTGCCGACTATATCCGCAAGTTCGAGACGCTCACGGATGGCATCATCACAGCGAAGGAGCGTGCGCGTTTCCTCGAGGCGGTGCAGACTTTGCCGAAACTGGCGGCGGGGGAACTGGGGGAATTGAATGTGGCGGTGCCGGGTGGGGCATTGCGGAGCGGCAAGGCGGGAATTTTTTAGGGGGTGAAAAAGGGCAGGGGCTCAGCCCCTGGACCAAGCTGGGGACAAATCCCCGGACCCCACTCGTTTAAGAAAAGCCTTATCCATCCGACTAGTTTCAAAAGTAATGGGGTTTGGGGACTTGTCCGCAGCTTGGTCCAGGGGCTGAGCCCCTGGCCTTTTTTCGTGCCAGGCCCCAAAAAGTATGTCGTAATTTGATTGACACGATCCTATGTCGCGGTGAATAGCGGAATTCAACGCATGTTTGCGATTCGCAAGACACGCGTGAATTTAGGAGCAACGGTCTGTCAACGCGCCTCTACCCTGCGAAGTCCTGCCGAGCATGTCTTCGGGTACGAGCTACTGGCGCTGCCTTTCCACACTTGCCTGCGTGCGACGCGCGCGCCCGGCAAGCAGGGTCCGGCACCGGCGATGCGAAAGATCGATAGGGCAGCGCGTCATTTGCAAGTCACGCACACAGGAGAGAGAGTCACACCATGAGCACTGAAGAAAGCAGCGGCACGCCGCGCGAAGCAGCGATGGCGATGCGCGCAACTACCCGCCGCGCCGGCGCGGGACGCACCACGGGCGCCGCGAAAAAGGCAACGGGCCGCACGACGAAAGCCGTGGCGGCACCGACCCGCAAGAAGCCGGGGCCAAAGCCCGGTATGAAAAAGGCCGCGGCGCCAAAGAAGGCGACGGTCGCGAAGAAAGCCGCCAAGCCGGCGAAGGCCGCCAAAGCGGTTAAAGCCACGAAAGCAACGAAAGCAGTGAAGGCTGCGCCGAAGAAGGCCGCCAAGGCAACCAAGGCGCCAAAAGCCGCCGCCAAGAAAGCCGTCGCGGCGCCGGTGAAACGTGGCGTTGGCCGTCCCCGCAAGAACCCGGTTGCTGCCGCGCCGGCGCCGAAAAAGCCTGGCCCGAAGCCGAAACTTGCCGTTGCCGCCAACGGCGCATCCAAGCCCGGCCGCAAGCCGCGCGCGGCCGCGGCGCCGGCAAAACCAGTGCGCAAGACACGTACGCCGCGCGTGATTAAGGCGATTGCCGTCGAGGCGCCAGCGCCGAAACGTCGTGGCCGGCGTCCGAACGCTGCCAAGGTGATCGAGCCGGTGGCGCCGCCGCCGGAAGTGACGGAGACCCACGAAGAAGGCGAAATCGCCTAAAGGTGGTTTGCCGATCAGGCGGTTTCTTGGGTTGACGCAGAAAGGCCTGGTGCCGCCGATGGCGGGACCAGGCCGTTTCTTTTGTGTGGGTTGAGAGCTTTTATATTCGGGTAACCAGACTGCGCGGCGTGCCGCGGCCGTTGGCGACGCGTCCGCTGGCGCCATAGCGTGGGGCTATTTGCGCATTGCGCGCTGCCTTGGCGACGAGGTCTAGCACGCGGCGCTGCACGCGCATGGCGCGGTTGAGCAAGCGGCGATTTTCTTCCGCGAGCTCGCCGAGTTTTATGAGATCGGCGGGCGGCGCTTCCGTTGCGGCGGCGGCACGCCAGGCCGCTGCCAACGCATCGGCCGCGGCATGCTTTGGCGCCAGCAATGCGCCGGCGCGTGCGAAATTCATCTCCGCCAGCGCCTGATTTTCGTCGATCAGCAGCTTCGTCATGGCCTGCACGGCTTGTTCGAGCGATTGGGTCACGAGCGATTCTCCTGCAGGCGCAACATCGCCTGTGTCACGAGCGTGGTGATGCCCAGCCCGCCATTGAGCGCCATCGATTTGGCGATTTCTTGCACCAGCATTGGCCGCCACGCGGCCTCGCCTTGTCCGCCGCCGAAACTGCCGCCGTCCTGCGGCAAGGTTTCGAACAGCGGCGAGAGCATTTCACCGAGCGCCACGGCGGTGAAATCCTGTGCGGCCTTGTCGATTTTTTCCCGCGATTGCGGCACGAGCTTTTCACGCGCGGGTGGCGTGACGCCAGCCGCGAGGTTCGTTGCGTGGTTGGGTGGTGTGGTCAATGAGGTCATCGCACTTCCAGATCGGCTTGCAAGGCGCCGGCTGCCTTTATGGCTTGAAGGATACTGATAAGATCGCGCGGGCCGACGCCGAGCGCATTCAGGCTGGCCACCAGGTCGCGCAAGGTGGGCGCGGAGGTGAGCATGCCGAGCTTGTGGTCGCTGCCGGTGTCCACCGAAATGGAGCTGCGCGGGGTTATGGTGGTTTTGCCTCTCGAGAACGGCGCCGGCTGCGAAACCTGCGGGTTCTCCGTTACGCGAATGGTAAGATTGCCCTGGGCGATCGCCACGGTGCTGATGCGGACATTGGCGCCCATGACGATCGTGCCGCTGGCTTCGTCGATAATGACGACGGCGGCCGTATCGGGTTCGACACGCAAATCCTCGATTTCGGCCAGCGCGCCGACCACGTCGCGCCGGTCCAGTTTGAGCGAAACGCTGCGGGGATCGGTGGCTTGCGCGGTGCCGGCGCCGAGGGTTGCGTTAATCGCGGCCTCGATCCGGCGTGCGGTGGTGAGGTCGGGGTTGCGCAGGGCGAGGAAAAGATCGGGGCGCGAGCCGAGCGAGAAATTCACCTCGCGCTCGACAATGGCGCCGTTGGCGATCTTGCCGGCGGTGGGAACGTTGCGGGTGACGCTGCCGGCGGCGCCCTTCGCGCTGACCGCGCCGGTGGAAATGGCGCCCTGCGAGACGCAATAGACCTCGCCGTCAGCGGCCATCAGAGGGGTGACCAGAAGGGTTCCGCCGGACAGGTTTGTCGCGTCCCCGATGGCGGAAACCGAAACGTCGATCCGGCTGCCGGTGCGGGCGAAGGCGGGGAGCGACGCGGTGACCATGACGGCGGCGACGTTCTTGGTTTGCAATGTCGCAATCTGGTCGCGGGTGTTGACGCCGAGCCGTTCCAGCATGCCGACGAGCGATTCCTTGGTGAAGACCGCGTTGCTCAACTTGTCGCCGGTGCCGTTCAGGCCAACCACCAGGCCGTAGCCGACCAACTGGTTTTCGCGAATGCCCTCGACATCCGCGATGTCCTTCACCCGGACGAAATCGCTGGTGTCCGCCTCCGTATGGCCGCTTGCGGGCATGTTGATCAGGAGGACGAGGCTTATTGGTAAAGTGGAAAGTATTGAGCGCCATCCTGCGTGGGCGCGCGCGTGGACGGATTTCATGGGGCCAGGCGCATACGCAGGGCCATGGCACGGCATGGCCGGTTGGTTGGGATGGGAGGGCAGGTCGTTTTCCACGTCCCGATCAGGAAAGCATGGAAAAGTTGCCGGATGGTTCATCCGGCCGGAACAAAGGAAGTAGGCGATGCAGGTGGAGCGAGTTCGGCCAGGAGCCACCCCGGTAGCAGCACGGAAAGCCGCGGGGGCGGACGGCTTTTCCCAAATGCTGGAAACGCGGCCGGACGGCGGCGCAGTGGAGGAGCCTGGGGGAGCAGCGGCGGCTTCTTCTGTTAGGGCGCCTGTCGCCGCGGCGCCGCTTAACGGGCTGATGAGCTACGAGCAGGCGTGCGAGCGGGTGCAGTCGGACCGCAAGGCGCGGCGGCACGGACGGGCGATGCTCCAGGCGCTCGGCGCGCTGCAGGTGGTACTGCTGGAAGGCGGCGGCCCTGCGGCGGAAGCGTTGTCCCACCTGGCCGCGGATGTGCCGGAGGCGGACGACCCGGTGTTGCGGCTGATCCTGCGCGAAATCGGGGTGCGGGCGGCGGTCGAGCTGGCGCGCTACCAGGGTCCGCAAGATATTTCAATTGGTTGAAGATGGGCGCGAATTGCTTGGCGCAGCGGCGCGACGCCTCTATAAGCCGCGCCAGACGCCAGGCTCCGCCACTCACAAGTCACGCCCAAGGTCACGCCCAAGGTCACGCCCCAAATCACGCCCGGGTCACGCCCCAAGTCACGCAAAAGTGGCGGCGCGGGCGCCGTTCGACAGGAAAAAGCCCACGATGATGCTCACGCTGCCACCGGACTACGTCCCCTCGGACAGCGAGGAGTTCATGAACCCGCTGCAGCTGGAATATTTCCGGCAAAAGCTGCTGCGCTGGCGGGCCGACCTGCTGCGCGAGGCGGACGGCACGCTGGCGAGCCTGTCGGAAGGCGGCATCCACGAGGCCGACATTACCGACCGGGCGAGTGTGGAAACCGATCGGGCGCTGGAACTGCGCACGCGGGACCGGGCGCGAAAGCTGATCAGCAAGATCGATCAGGCGTTGGTCCGGGTTGAGCACGGCGCCTATGGGTTTTGCGAGGAGACCGGCGAGCCGATCGGCCTGAAACGGCTGGAGGCACGGCCGATCGCCACACTTTCGCTGGAGGCGCAGGAGCGGCACGAAAGAATGGAGCGCGTGCACCGAGACGACTGAGCCACCCGCGACCGGGGGGGAGGAAGGAATGGCGAGGCCGGATTGTGTTCGACATTGGCGGGATATTCAGGGGGCGGATGACCGGCATTATGCGCATTCGAGCGAGCTGCTCGCGCTGGACGCACATTTTTCGCGGGCGCTGGGCCTGACGCGCATTGCGGTGCGGCATCAGGTTTTGCCGCCGGGCCGGCGCACGTCCATTCCACATGCAGAAAGTGATGAGGAGGAGTTCGTCTACGTTCTGGAGGGAACGCCCGACCTTTGGCTGGATGGCAATTTGCATCGGCTGGCGCCCGGCGATGGGGTGGGATTTCCGCCAGGCACCGGCATTGCACACAGTTTTCTCAATAACAGCGACGCGCCGGCCGTATTGCTGGTGGTGGGCGAGCCGGCAAAGCCGGACAACAAAGTTATCTATCCGGTTAATCCGGAGATGCAGGCGTTGCGAACCGACTGGTGGCACGGTGCGCCGCGCCTTGCGCTGGGACCGCATGATGGGGTGCCGGACGCACAGAGGTAGGAGGGACGTATTTCTTTTTTGAAAAAAAGAAACAAGCAACTTTTGGCCTTTTAGAACGGTAGCAGAATATCAAGCGCTTGCTGACCATAGCGCGGCGTTTGGATATTCGTGAGCTGGCCGCGGCCGCCGTAGGAAATGCGGGCTTCGGCCATGCGGTCGTGGCTGACCGTGTTGTCGCTGGCGATGTCCTGCGGCCGGATGACGCCGCTGACCTCTAGCACGCGCAGCTCGTTGTTGACGCGCAGTTCCTGGCGCGCAGCAACGACCAGGTTGCCGTTCGGCAGCACCTGGGTGATGACACCGGCCAGGCGCAGCGTCACGGTTTCGTTGCGCTTTATGGTGCCGGTGCCGCCGGCGGTGCTGGTGCTGGTGGTGGAAACCAGGCTGGGCGGGCTGACCAGCTTGCCAAGCAGATGCGGCAGCGCGCCTTCCAGACCCAGCATGTTGGGCATGCCCATCGTCTCGCTGCCGTTCTGTGCCTCGGCGGAGGCGTTTTGCACGTTGGCGGCGTCGGTGGTGTTGACCAGCACGGTAACGATATCGCCGACGGTGGCGGCGCGCTGGTCCTTGAAGAAGGCGCGGCTGCCGGAGCGCCACAGGCTGGCGGCCTCGCTTGGCGCGGGCTCGGCGCGCGGCATGGGCATGGTGACCGGCCGCCATTTCGGGTCCGAGGTGGGATTTGTGGTTGGCGTCATGGCGGGTGGGCGGCCGATTTCGGAGAGTTTCTCCAGCGATCCGCAGCCGGGAAGACCGACCAGAATCGATGCCGCCAAGGTTGAGGCAGCGCGCCCGATCCAGCTTTTGCGGGGCCGTTTCATTGCACTGCGACCTCTAGTGCGGTGCGTTCGGCAACCACCCGCACCTCACCCGAGGCGGTTACCATTGCCAGGACGATCGCCTTGGACGTGGGGTTCTGCACCCGAACCGTTTCGCCGAGGCCGCCATCTTCCATCGCCACACCCTGGGCGGAGAGGGAGATTTCGCCGGCATCGAGGCGCATGCGGACGGCACTGTTGCGCGCGACGAGCACGGGGCGGGCCACATCGCCGGTGGTGAGCGGCTGGCCTGGCGGCAGGTCATGGCGCAGCGCCTGGCCGATGGCGGCGCCGATGGTGATGGGACTGTTGCCGCGCAGGAGGTTTGTCCGCACGCGGGCCGCACGCACATCCTCGGCGCGCAGAACGGCGCCGGGGCGGAGACGATGGGTCAGGATCGCGGCGTCCGCCATGGCAATGACCTGGCCGGACAAATGGGCGGTCACCGCCGGCATGCCGGCGACCGTTACGGTGAGCATAGCGTTGAAACGGCCGCTGGTGGCATCGAAATTCGTCTCGGAAATGGACGGTTGCGGCGCGGCGCCGGCCGGGAGCAGCGGGGCATCGAAACCGGGCATGGAAATGTCGGCGTCGGCTTGCGCGCCTTGTTCTGCGAGGGCGGCGCGCAGGGGCTGCATGAAGGCGGATTGCGCGAGGCGTTCGCCGGCGCGTTCGAGAACCACGCGTTCCGAGCCGGATTCCGGGCGCCAATCCACCGCGTAATCGCGGGCGATGGCGGCGAGTTGCGGCGCCTCGACGGTAATTTTGTCGCCGGGCGCGGGCGATGGGCCCAGCACCTTGTCGGTTGCGGGTCCGATATCGTCGAACAAGTCCGAGAGGTGAACCGTGGGCGACCGCAACGCGGCATAGCCGCGCAGCGTTGCGGCGGCCGCCGGGGTGAGCGTCAGCAGGCAAGCAGCGGCGGTCAGCGTAAAAATCTTTTGGTTCTTGTTGTTAAAAAAGAACTTCTTCCTGTTTTTTGCTTGTATGCGCATAGCACGCACCTTTCAATGTAGGTTCGTCAGGGTCTGCATCATGTCGTCAGATGCGGTGATCACCTTGCTGTTCATTTCGTAGGCGCGTTGCGCGGTGATCAGGTTGGTGATTTCGGTGACGACATTGACATTCGAGGTTTCGATAAATCCTTGCATGGTGCTGCCGAAGCCGGGCGAACCCGGTGTGCCGGTGACGGCGTTGCCCGATGCGGCCGTCTGCAACGACAGATTATCGCCCTGCGCCGCGAGGCCGGCCTGGTTGGGGAAATTGGCGAGCTGAAATTGTCCCAGCGTGCTCGGCGCGGTCTGGCCCGAAATTGTCGCCTGCACCTGGCCGGACGCATTGACGCTTACGGTGACGGCGTTGGTTGGAACCACGATGCCGGGCGACACCGGATAACCGTCCGCGGTGACGATGGTGCCATCCGGCGCCAGCGCGAATGTGCCGTCGCGGGTGTAGGCGGTGTCGCCACTCGGTAACGTTACCTGGAAATAGCCGTTGCCCTGGATGGCCATGTCGAGGTTGTTGCCGGTTTGTTGCAGGTTACCCTGTTCGGTGATCTGGTAGATCGACGCGGTCTTCACGCCCAGGCCGATTTGCGCGCCGGACGGGACGACCGAGCCGTTGTCGGAGGAGTTGGAGCCTACGCGGCGCAGATTCTGGTAGATCAGGTCCTGGAATTCGGCACGGCTGCGCTTGAAGCCGGTGGTGCTCATGTTGGCGATGTTGTTCGATATGACTTCGACATTTGTTTGCTGGGCCTGCATGCCGGTGCCGGCTATGTCCAACGCGCGCATCGCAATTTCCTTATAAGAAGAAAGGTGGTTCTTTTTTGAAAGAAGGAACCAAAAAACTTTTACACGTTGGGGTCGGCGATTTTGTCTATGGCGGTCTGGTGCCGCTGGCCTTCGGCCTCGACGAATTGGGTGGCGAACTGGAAGTTACGTTCCGTGTCCATCATGCGGACGAGTTCGTTGATGGGCTGCACGTTGCTGTCCTCGATCGTGCCTTGGATGAGTTTTGGAACCGTCACCGGCGTGGTGGGGCCGCCTGCGTTGAACAGGCGGCCGCCTTCCGCGGTCATGCGGTTCGGGTCGGCGGGTGCTACGATTGCGATTTTGCCGATCGGGCCATTTTGGCTGCTGATGCCGCCATCCGCGGTGACTGTAAGGGTGGTGTCGGTGGCGCCGACCTTGAGCGGCTGATTATTGGTGTCGAGCAAGGCGTTGCCGTTGGCGTCGGCGATGGTGCCGTCGGCTTGCAGCGAAAAGCGGCCGGCGCGCGATAGGCGCGTGCCATTGGCGGTCTGCACGGTGAAATAACCGTTGCCGGAAATCGCAATGTCGAGCGGATTGCCGGTTTGCGTCAGGGTGCCTTCCGCCTGCTCGCGATAAGTGGCGCGATCCTGCGTGAAGGCCAGGGTACGGTCGCCTTTTGGCGCGGTGGTATTTTGTTGGCTGGACAGCCAGTCGGTGAACACCATGCGCTCGGCGCGGAAGCCGGGGGTCGATGCGTTCGCGAGATTACCGGCGGTGACATCCATCGCGCGTTGTTGCGCGGTGAGCTTGCTGAGGATGATGCTTGAGGTGGTGTCCATGCGGGAGTGTTGGCAAGGAGCGTGCCAGGCGCCCCTTGCGTTGGCTTTGCCGACACCTGCCCCAGAAGTAGGGCAGGAGGAATGATGGAAGCAAAAGTTTTTTGGTTCTTTTTTTCAAAGAAGAACTGCTTCGTCCCGCTTGCTACCTTTTCTGCCGGGCAATATTTGCCGGGTGCTATTTGAGCGGCGCCAGGATGTCGTCCAGCCGATCAGGCGTATTGGGAATTCGTTCCAGGTGCGGGTAGCGCAGGCCGCCGTGATAGTCGAGTTTGACGTCGTTGAAGTGCTTGCCGTTCTGCACCAGCAGCTCGATCGGCGCCTTGCTGGATTTGGCCTGCGTTATGGCGGTGGCGAGCTGGTCCGCGTCGTCGAGTGCTACGCCGTTGACGGCCAGCAGCTTGCCGCCGCGGGCGAGGCCAGCGCGAAAGGCGGGGCTGTCCCACTGGACGGCGGCGAGGACGTTTTCCGGGCCCAGCGCCAGGCCGATGGAGAGGGTAAAATCTTTGCTTCTGCGGCGGCCTTCGGTGCTCTTTTGAAACGGCGATTCCTGGTCGGTGTAGATGAGGCGCCAGCCGCCGCGAGCCAGGCCATCGAGCGGCGCGCCGGGGCCGTTTCCGTCGAGGCGGCTGCGCAGGAATTCCGCCCAGTCGTTCGGCTGGGTGGCGTTCAGCGCGGCGACCACGTCGTCGAATGTGTAGGTGTGGGTGATCCAACTGCCGTCATCGACGCCAAAGAAGCGGCGGGCGAAATCGGTCAGGGAGCGGGCGCCGTTGGATTTTTCGCGAATGAGGGTGTCGGCGTCGAGCCAGATGAGGGCGCCTTCGACGTAGTAGTCCTCGGCGCGTGACCAGGTGCGCCAGGCCAGCGGACGGCGCTGGTTAATGATAGGATCGTTCGTGGTGTCCTGCAGGTTGCGCCACACGCGGCCGACCGAGGCCTGTTCGAAGGCGGCGAACAACGCGAGGCTGTCGCGGATTTGTGCGGCGGACAGAATGCCCGAGCGGGCGGCGAGCACCTGGCCCCAATATTCGGTTTGGCCTTCATAGACCCATAGAAGGCTGTCGCGCTCGGGGACGACGTCGAAATCGGGCGACCAGAGGTCGGCGGGGCGGCGGAATTTTCCATCCCAGGAATGGGTGTATTCGTGCGGCAGCAGGTCGCGCTCCGGGGCTGATCTTTCCAGGTCGGTGAAATAAGCGCGGTTGGTGCCGTTTTCGCTGCTGCGATGGTGCTCGAGGCCTTCGCCGCCCATTTCGTCGGACAGCGAAAGCAGGAAATCGTAATGATTATAGTGATGCGAGCCGAAATTGCGGTTTGCCTGGACCACGAGGTTGCGGTGCGCGGCGAGGTCGGCGGGCTTGACCGTGAGATCCTCAGGCCGGTCTGCGACCACATCGAGATGCACCGGCACCGGGCCGTCGGGGGCGAGATCGATGCGGGAGAAATAGCGGCCGGCATAGAGGGGTGAATCGAGCAGGACGTTCAGGGTGACCGGCTTGAAGGTGATACGGTTGGCGTCGGTGTGTTCGGCTTCCAGCGCGGTGCCGAATTGCCAGCCGGGGGGCAAGGTGAGCGTAGGATGCAGGGTGATGTCGCGGGCGAAGGCGCCGGCCGGATACAGCACCTCGGGGTTCCACTGCACGTCGAGCATGTTGGGTGTCATGACGACGCGGCCTTCCTCCTCGGTGGGCGGGGAGAGATATTGGAAGTCGATGTCGAGGCTGTTGGCGCCTTGGGGCACATCGATATGGAAGGCGTTGATGTCGACCGTGTCGCGGCGCCATTCGAGTCGTTGGCCGCCATTCTTGATGTACAGGCCGGCGAGCGCCGATATGGGCCCGGTGGGGCTGTGGTTGCCGGGTATCCACTTTGGGAACAGCAGCGTGAGCGGGCCGGGGCCGGCGACCGGCAGGGTTTCGTGCATGCGGAAGACGTGGTGGTCGAGGTCGGTTGCATCGACCGCGAGGGCGATTTCGCCTGGGTAGGGTTTGTCGACCGGGTTTGCGACGGGGGGCGGCAGGGGTGTGGGTTGCGGGTTGGCCGGCTGTGATGCTTCGGGGGGCGCCGCGTTGGGCTGGGCGAACGCGCTTGGAGCGAGGGCAGGGAAGGCGAATGCGGTGGCGGCTAGCAGGGCGGCGGGCGGCAGGCGATGCGTCACGAACGGGTCTCCGCTTGAGGTGGCGCGCACCCTAACGATCGGCCGCGTGGGGTCAACCGTGGCTGTTTGTTGCGCTTTCGGGTGTCCGTTGCAAGGTGTTTTTTACTTATTACTAACGAAAATTGATTAGTATCTCGCGATGCCGCACATCTTCCTGGCCACGCCGTGTTACGGCGGCATGGTCACACTCCGCTATTTTCACAGCATCATTAACGCCATGGTTTATGGGGTTAATAACCGGCTGGCCATTACGGTTGAGACGCTGGCCGGCGATTCGCTCATCACCCGGGCGCGCAACTCGCTGGTGGCCAAATTTCTCGCGCACCCGCAGGCCACGCATATGCTGTTCGTGGACGCGGATATCGGGTTTGAGCCGGGGCATCTCGCGCGTCTGGTTGCGTTGGACGAGGATATTGCGGCTTGCATGTATCCGCTCAAGCAATTTTTCTGGGACGATGCGGCGGTGGCGCGGGCACGGGCGGGCGAATTGATCACCACGGCGCCGCTGCGGTATGTCGGCAAACCTTGCACGAATGGTTCGCAGGAGCGCCGCGGCGATTTTGTATCGGCGGATTATGCGGGAACCGGCTTCATGCTGATATCGCGCCGCGCCATTACGTCTCTGATCGCGGCGCATCCGAACCTGCATTATACGGCGGCGCACGTGCCGCTGGATGTGGACCCGACGCTGCTGTATGCGTTGTTCGATACGGAGATCGACCAGAAGAGCCGGCATTATCTGAGCGAGGATTATTCATTTTGCGCACGGTGGCGGGCGCTGGGGGGCAAGATCTGGCTCGACACGCAGTCGCCGCTGATTCACGCCGGGAGCCACGAGTTCGTTGGTGCGCCGGCGACCAGGTTTGGCGTTCCGTAATGAGTAGTTGCAGCGCTCAGCTTGGAAAAGAATTTTCTACCACAGATAAGCAGGGATAGGAATAGGCGGCGCCAAAGCATCCTTCGTTACCCCTGCCTTCTTCTTAATGAGCAAAGGTTTTTGCTTCTCTTTTCAAATGGAAGTCTTTTTCTCATAGGCTGACCTTTATGCCAAACAGCACGGACGTCGGCTCCACGCGGTAGCCGTTAGCTGGTTCGTAATGAGAGTCGGTTAAGTTGCGGAGGCTGCCGAATACCGCAACGGCCGGGCGGATGTGGTAGGTGACAGCGAGGTTGGCGAGGAAGCCGGGGCGGTTGGCGCCGTCGCCGACGCCGAGGCCCTGGTCGTTGTAGATGTAATCGAGGTCGCGGCCGGTGTAGGTGATTTCGGGACGTATCAAAAGGTCATTGGTTGGCTGCCACGAAGCTGAGACGGCGCCTTGGTTGTAGGGACGGCGGAGCAGAAGCTGCCCGGTTTGGAGGTTGCGGGCGTCGGTGTAGGTGTAGGTTGCGGTCATGGACAGGGTGTCGAGCAACCGGGTCGTGATGGCGTTCTCGACGCCATCGGCGCGCGACCGGTCGATATTTTCGACCGTGTAGGAGGTTGCGAAGTAGATATAGTCGATCTGGCCGTGAAAGCGATTGTCGAAATAAGTGCTGCGGATCGTGGTGCCGGGAGTGGGATGCCAGATCAGGCCGGCTTCGAATTCATGCGCGTATTCGGGGCGGAGATCGGGGTTGCCGAAGAAGCCATATGAGTCTTCTCCGTAACGATCGAACAGCGATGGGGCGCGGAAGGCCGTGCCATAGGCGGCGTGAGCCGTGACATTGTAGGGCAAGGTGAGGTCGGCGCCGGTGTTGAATGTGGTCGCGGCGCCTGCGTCCGAGGTGGAATCGTGGCGCACCTGGCCGGACAAAGTGAGGCGGCCCTGGGCGGCGAGGGCGCCGACATAGAGGGCGTCGGTATGGTCGGCCGCGTTGGCCGAGGAGGCGTAAGGGAAGCCGAACGATGTGGAATCGTAGGCAGATAAAGCGCGGTTGGCGTCGTGTTCGTAGCCGAAGGTGAGCGTGGCGCGGCGGATCGGCACGTAGGGGGTGAGGTCGAGCGCGTTATTGAATTGCGCGTCGAAGTTGGTGCCCTGATACTTGGCGTTTACGGTGGCCTGATTGGGGTCGGCGGCGGCGAGCGGTTCGATGTAGGTGCGGTTGTCGGTCTGGTAGGCCAGCGAGACGGTGCTGGTGAGGGGTTGCCAGGGCGTCAACGTGGCACCGATCCGGCCGAAAAACTGGTTGGCGACGCCGGTCGAATTATCGGCGTCGTAGGTGGGATAGCCGAGCGCGTTGAAGCCGTAGGTGGCGCCGCGGGCGCGGCCGAGAGCGAAGAGTTGCAGCCAGTCGGTGGCGGCGAGGCCAAGATTGAGCGTTGCGGTTTGCGCGCGATACCCCTCTTGGGTGTTGGTGTAGATCGACGTGCGTGGCGGCGTCGGATCGTAACCATCGAGCGACTGGGTCTCGATCGTCAGCGCGGCGGTGAAGGGGCCGGCTTTTTCGGTGAGTGTGCCGTCGGCCAGGATGGCGCCGGGGTAGCCGCCCTGGACTGCGCCGGTGAAGTGCGCGCCGTCCAATGTCGCGGTCTTGCTGATGATGTTGACCACACCGCCGATCGCGCCGGAGCCGTAGGTGGTGGCGAGCGGGCCCTCGACGATGTCGATGCGGTCGATGTCGGCCAGATCGTCGATACCGAAATCGAAGGCGCCGTTGGGATCGGAGGCGTCGTTGATCGGCACGCCATCGCGCAGAACGAGGGTTTCCTCCGAGTTCGCGCCGCGCAGGAACAGCGAGCCCACGCCGCCTGGGGGGCCGGCCTGAACAAGATTGGCGCCGGGGATTTCGGTGAGCGCTTCCGCCAGCGTGGTATCGTCGGCGGCGGTGATGGTTTCGGAGGAGACGGTGTAGGTGGCATCCGCCGTGAGCGGCGCGCGAACCGCCGTTACCTCAATATTTTCGGTGGCGATGCTGGGTGCGGTTTGGGCGATGGCGGACGCGGGCAGGGCGACAAGCAGGCATGACACGAGAGTGCGCATGGCGTTCGACTCCACAGGCCATGCGTAGGCATGGCCGGACGACAGGGCGATGGCCCGCCTGCGGGTCGTTATCCCGTTGTCCCGGTGCACCCCGCCCGAAACGTGCGCGCAATCTCGATGCGGGCCGGTCTCCTGGCTCCGGCGGTCCGGACCACCCGTGTGGTCCACCCGGCCCAGCCTTCTCACCGCTGGCGCGGCAATGGCTTGGGGCGGGTTGTTAATGAACCGCCTACAGTTGCGGGGGCAGCCGCGGCTTGGTTCTACCGCGTTCCCGTTTCAGCCCTTGCGGGCCACCTGCATCTGGCTGGGCGTGTAGCAAGTTGTGAGGTTTAGGAAAAGTGCATGGAAGATGCAGTTCTTTTCTGAAGAAAAGAACCAAAAGACTCATTTTTTTTAATGCAATCTCGGACTTATCGGCCATGGCCCTAGCCATTTGTGCAGGCGCAGGAGAAAAGTCTTTTGGTTCTTTTCTTCAGAAAAGAACTGCTTCCTTCGATTTGTTCGCGTATTTGACGGCGAGATGATCCTCGTGGGAGAGTCAACCATCGGTTAAGGATCAGCCCCGGAGATGTCCGCGTTCACCGCCCGCGCGGGTGGCCTTTTGTTTATGAGTCCGCGGGATATCGGGCTTTTCTTGCGCAGCGCGCGAACCGACGCGGCGCTTGCGGGGTTGCGCGAACGCTTGGGTAACACGTCGGCGTTCGATGCGATTTATGCGGATGGGGACCCTTGGGCGTCGGCTGATCCGCGGTATGTGTATCAGCGGCGCAAGTATGAGGTGATCGCCGGCCTGGTGCCGCGGCGACATTACGCGAGCGCGCTGGACCTTGGGTGCGGGATCGGGCTTTTGGCGCGGCGGTTGGTGGGCCTGGCCGATACGGTGCTGGGTGTCGATATTTCCGCCGCCGCGGTGGCGCGGGCGCAGGTGGCGCATGTGGGGGTGGACCGCTTGCGGTTCGCGCAGGGCGACATTGCGGATTTGCCGCAGAATTTCGACGATAAATTCGACCTGCTCGTGCTGGCCGATTCGCTTTATTATCTACCGCCGCCGCTGGACGATGCGATGTTGACGGCAATTGCTGCACGCATGGCGCGGCTGTTGCGGCCGGGAGGGATATGTCTGCTCGCCAATCATTTCTTCGCCGGGTTGGACGCCGACAGCCGGCTGTCGCGGCGGATCCATCAGGCGTTCGCGGGGTCGCCGGGCATGACCTTGAAGGCGGCGCACCGGCGGCCATTCTACCTCGTGTCGATCTTGGAGAAAAGCTGAAAAGTCAAGGGCTTGCTGGTCGCGGGGCGGATGCGGGCAGGCCGATTGCGCGGCAGGCCGGCGTTGGCCTGTTGGTGGTCGCTTTGGCCGCCACGGGCACCATGGTATTTTGGTGGGGGGCCGAGGACATTGGCCAGGCGGTGTGGCGGGCGATGCCGTCGCTGCCGTGGGCGCTTGGCGTGCATGGGGTGCAGTTGGGTCTGTCAGGGCTTGGCTGGTGGTGCCTGCTGGATCGGCCGCGACCGCCGACCGTGCTGGTGATGCGTGCGCGTTGGGTGCGCGAGGCAGTCAATACGCTGCTTCCGCTGGGGGGGCTGAGCGGCGCGGTGGCGGCGACGCGGTTGCTGGCGCGCGATGCGGGATTGCGGATGGCGTATGCGACCGTCACCACGACGGCCGATATTACGTGCGAGGCGGCGGCGCAGGCGCCGTATTTGGTGGCGGCGCTGATGGTCGCGGCGTTGCTGGTTCCGGGACAGGTCACGGCAGGCCGCGCGGCGCTGGCGGTGCTGCCGGTGGGGCTTGGTGCGCTGGCGTTTTTTGCGGCCCAGCGGGCAGGGCTGATGCGGCTGGTGGAGCGGGCGGCGGTTCGGTTCGGTTTCGGTGCGGCGATGGAGGGCCTGCACGAGGGTTTGATGGCGCTGCATGCGCGGCCGGGAAAGATCGCGCGGGTCGTCGCGTTACATACGCTTTCGTGGAGCCTGGGTGGCGCGGAGGTGTGGATCATTCTGCATGCGATCGGGCAGCCGGTGGGGGCGGGTGCGGCGTTCGCCATCGAGGGCGTCGGCATGGCGGGGCGCAGCATGGGTTTCGCGTTGCCGGCGGGCCTTGCGGCGCAGGAGGCGGGATTCGTGCTCGGCGCTGGTCTGTTCGGCATTGCGGCGCAGGATGCCATTGCCCTGTCCATGCTGAAGCGGGTGCGCGAGCTGGTGATGGCGGTCGGTGGCTTGGGTGTTTGGCAGATCGCACTTTGGCGGCGGTAGCAGGCGCCGACCTGGCGCTGATCCTGGCGGCCGATTGCTCGGCGAGCGTGACGTTCGAGGAATTCAACCTGATCGCCGGCGGCATGGCTTCGGCCTTGCGCGACAAGCAGGTGGTCGCGGGCCTCATTGGCGGCGGGCAGGGGGGCTCACTCGGCAGCGTGCTGCTGTTCTCCGGGCGGGACGAGCAGGACGTGGTGGTGGATTGGATGCGCATCCGATCGGCGGCGGAAGCGGCCGCGTTTGCCGACGCGGTGGACAATATGCCGCGTGTGTTGCGGCCGGGGCTGACTGCGATCGGCAATGCGCTGGCGGTGGCAAGCGCTCTGCTGGCGCGGGCGCCGGCGCCCGCGGCGCGTCATGTGGTGGACGTTGCGGGCGACGGACGGGCCAACGACGGCGTGTGGCCGGCGCCGCTGCGCGACGCGCTGGCGCTGGCTGGGGTGACGGTCAACGGGCTTTGCGTGCTGCACGAAGAGCCTGATCTTGTGGGATATTTTGAGCGTGAGGTGATCGGCGGCCCGGGTGCTTTTGCGCTGGTATGCGCTGACTATAAAGACTTTGCCGACGCGATGCGGCGCAAGCTGTTGCGGGAGGTGACGGACAAGCCGATCGCTTAGGTGCCCGGTTTCGTTTCCGGCCGTCATAAATGTTCAGACAGAATGGCCGGAGGCGGTCGTTCATGGCATCCTCTGCCGCAGGACAAGAAACACGGTGATGATCTTTGCGCCCTCGAAATGCCTAAGGGCCCGTGCGACATTAACTGAATCAACTTGCAGGGTCGAACGGGCCCTAAGCTTTTGTTTGAAAAGGCATCTTTGTCGGCGTGCCGACGCACTTATTTGCCGACGATGCCTAAGCGCCAGCAGGTCGCGCTTATCGCCAGCTACCAGGAAGTCGGCGCAGCCCGAGGGTGCGATTGCCAATGGATCGTTATCGTGCGGGTCTGGCGAGACCAGTGGTGCGAGTCGTTCATTTTGCGGTGCTCGGGCATCGTGGAAGCGGTGGGCTGAAGCCCACCCTACGGTCCCCACGGCTTCGGCCGACCGGGCAGTTGCAATGACGGCGAGCACCAGGTGCTTCCATTCAAAGTCGATCTTGGAGCAGGGTTGACCGGCCGTCGCGCTTTAGTCCGGCTGGACATCGCCCGAGTTGGCATAATATTTCTTCTGCGACTTAACGAGGCTTGGCTTCGGCGCTCGGGCAGCTTAGGCGGGGCAACCAATAAGCCGCGGGCGGCTCTGCAAGGCGACTTCGACAACCTGATAAGGAGGCATTTCGAGCTGATAGAAAAAGTGGTTGGGCCAGTGGACTAGAGCGGCTTCAGCCTGACTGGAAAATCGCCAGCGTCCGTCGGGCCGCTCTAGGTTGTTTGCAGAGCATTTGTATCAGCTCAAGATGCCCGCCTCAATCGAGCGATTCCAGTCAGGCTGAAAGTGCTCTAGCCGCGGATGCGACCTCCCCGGCAGCCGTCGGCCTGGAACTAAAGATTTTATTCATGGTTCAAAGAACGCGTCAGTTGCCGCGGCAATGTGGCGCGCTCAAGAACCATCGGGCACGACTTGGTCGGGCGCCGGTCTGACCGGAGGTCCCGCCTAGCCTTGCACGGACGGAGTTTCGACCCGGCAGACGCGCAATTTGCTGAAAAGCTGCCCGAAGGCGTGGCGCGCGTGGTCGTTATCACGGGCGCATCGTCGGGAATCGGTCGTGCCGCCACGGAACTGTTTGGACGTAAGGGCTGGCGGGTGGGGCTTGTCGCGCGTGGTGGCGCCGGGCTGCGTGCGGCTTGCGAGGATGTCGGGCGGCTTGGCGCCCGCGCGGTGGCGGTTCAGGCCGACGTCACCGACCATCATGCGCTGGAGACCGCCGCCCTGGCCATCGAGGACGCGCTGGGACCGATCGACGTTTGGGTGAATTGCGCCGGTAACGCCACGTTCGGCCGCTTTCTCGATACGCCGCCCGAGGCGTTCCAGCGCGTCACGGAGGTGACCTATCTGGGCGCGGTGAACGGCACGCGGGTGGCGCTGCGGCGCATGATGCCGCGCGACCGCGGACGCATCGTCAATGTGTGCTCGGCCATCGCCTTCCATGGCATGCCGCTGCTGTCGTCCTACTCCGGCGCCAAGCACGCCATGCGCGGGTTCGACCAGGCGGTGCGCGCCGAGTTGTCACAGGAACGCAGCCAGGTGCGCCTGACGACCCTGTTTCCGCCGGCGGTGAATACGCCGTTTTTCGACCATGCGGTCTCCCACATGGGGCTGCCGGGACGGCCGATGGCGCCGGTGTACCAGCCCGAAATCGTGGCGCGCGCGATCCATGTCGCGGCAACCGGCGGACACGGCGAAATGAATGTGAGTTTCACCACGGTGTTGTTCTCGTTGTGCGCCCGCCTGGCGCCGGGACTGATCAAGCTGGCGATATCGCGACTTGGTTATGGCGGGCAGTTGACCGACCTGGCGGCGGCGCTTGAGCGATATGAACCGACGCTGTTTGCAGCCTCCGACCGCCCTTCCCCGGTGCGTGGCGCGTTTGATGATTGTGCGCGGTCTCGCAGCTGGCATGTTGAAATGATTTGCGCGCAAAACAAAAGCAAGGCGTCTTTCTTGAAAAAACGAAGCAGGAAACTTCTGTCGATACAGGAAGACACTCATCTCATGAAATCAGGCGGCGGGTTGCGGTCTCGACTGCTTCTACCAGCCAAAAATCCTTTGCCAGTGGATTTGGTGGAACAGCAACGCGGTTCTTGATGTAGGCGCCGGTTACGTGTGCGAACGCTTGGCACAGCGCGGCGTGCAGCGGGGGATCGGCGCCCTGCGCCTCGGTGCGCGCGAACAGCGCCATGAGGCGCCACGCCAGACCGATCGCGCCGGGCTCCCGAACCAGTCCGGTCGCCACCAACCCCGGGTGAACAACGTTGGCAACGACACCGGTGCCGCGCAGGCGGTCGGCGCGTGCGAAGGTCGCCATCATCATGGCCAGTTTCGAGCTCGCATAGGCGCGCCGCATGGCCCAGTGCCCGGCCAGTTCGAGATCGCCCGGGTCGATCGTCGCGTGATCCGAAAGTGATGAGCCGACATTGATGATGCGTGACGGGGCGCCGGCGATCAGCGCAGGTTCAACCGCGTCGGTGAGCACGAACGGCGCCAGGTGGTTGACCGCGAGCACCGCCTCGCGACCCTCCGCGGTGAGGTGGCGATGGGCGGTGAATAAGCCGGCGTTGTTGACGAGCAGGGCGACGCTCGGGTGGTCGGCGACGATCCGGCGGCCGATATCGCGGGTGGCGGCGAGCATGCTCAGGTCGGCCAGGCGCAGTTCGGTGCTGGCGCCGGGCGATTGCGTGGCGATCCAGGCGGCGGCTTCCTCGCCGCGGGTGCGGTCGCGGCAGAGGAGCACGACGTGATGGCCGGCGCGCGCGAGGCCCAAGGCGATCCAGCGCCCAATGCCGCCGCTGGCGCCTGTCACGATGCTGACCGGGCGGCGTGGGTCGCTCATGAACGACCTGCTGTGCTTGAGGATCGGCCTTGCATGCTATAGCTGCGCGCACCAGTTTTGGGTGGGAGAAGCCGCACCATGGGTCCATTTCCGCACGACGCGCCGCGCGCCGCCATATCCGCCGACAACCCGGCCGGAACCGACGGGTTCGAGTTCGTGGAATTCGCACATCCCGATCCGGCGCAGCTGCATGCGCTTTTTCCGCGTCTCGGATTTGCCGCGGTGGCGCGTCACCGCACGCGGAAAACCACGCTCTACCGGCAGGGCGACATCAACTATCTCGTCAGTGAAACGCCGGGCAGCCACGCCGCGCTGTTCGCTGCGGTGCATGGCCCCTGCGTGCCGAGCATGGCATTTCGCGTGGCCGACGCCGATCATGCCTATCGGCACGCGCTTGCGCATGGCGCCCATCCGGCGGGCCCGAATGCCGGTGCGCTGACATTGGACGTGCCGGCGATTGAAGGGATCGGCGGCAGCCTGATCTATTTCGTTGACCGCTATAACGATACCGGATCGGCCTACGATGGCGAGTTCGATTGGATCGGCGAACGGAACCCCTGCCCGACCGGCGCCGGCCTTTATTACCTGGACCATCTGACCCACAACGTGCAGCGCGGCCGCATGGATGTGTGGTATGATTTTTACGCCCGCATTTTCAATTTCCGGCAAATCCGGTTCTTCGACATCAGCGGCCGGCACACCGGTTTGACCAGCCGCGCCCTCACAAGTCCGGATGGGCGCATCCGCATTCCGCTGAACGAATCGGCCGACGCGCAAAGCCAGATCGAGGAATATCTGCACGCCTACAAGGGCGAGGGCATTCAGCACATTGCGTGCGGCACCGATGATATTTTTGCCACCGTCGGCGGGCTTCGCAGCGCCGGGATCGATTTCATGCCGGCGCCGCCGGACACATATTACGATATGACCGATGAGCGCCTGCCCGGCCATCGCGAGGATTTGCCGCGGCTGAAATCGCTCGGTATTCTGGTTGACGGCGAAAAGGTGATTGGGCGCGACGGCATCGGCACCTTGCTGCAGATTTTCTCGGCCAATCTGATCGGGCCGGTGTTCTTCGAGTTCATTCAGCGCAAGGGAAATGACGGCTTCGGCGAGGGTAATTTCCGGGCGTTGTTTGAGTCGATCGAGGCGGACCAGATCCGGCGAGGCGTGCTGCATCCGGTAGAGTGAGCGAAGCAGGCGAAGCAGGCAGTTCTTTTTTGAAAAAAAGAACCAAGAAACTTTTGCTCCGGCCATTGAGCCACGTCCCGTCCGATTTGGAACCCTTGAGATGACAAACCGCCTTTTTGCCCTCGGCGCCCTGGCATTGTGCGCCGGATTTGCGTTACCGGCAGCAGCGAATGATGCCGGGGGGCATGCTTACCATCTATATCGGCCGGGCCTGCATATCAAACAGCCATCGGCGGTGCTGTATCATGGCGGGCCGGTGATCGGCGCCGCGAAGATTGCGGTGGTGGTCTGGGGCAATGGCGTTTCGCGATTGACCCGTACGCGCATCGGTCCGTTCGCCAGCGCCATCGTGAACAGCACCTATGTCGATCGGCTGGCGCCGTATGGCACCAGCGTCAAGGCCGTTGGCGGCCGGCAGGGCACCGGCCAGGCCATCAGCCGCGGCGCGTATCTGGGCCAATTCCTGATCAGCCCCGCCAATGCGTCCAAGACGCTGAGCGATGCCGATATTCAGGCCGAACTCGAGAGGCAGGTTGCGTCAGGCGCCCTGCCCCCGCGCAATGCCGACACGCTCTACATGATCTATCTGCCGGCGAACGTTGCGGTAACGATTGGCGCCGCCAAATCCTGCGACGCGTTCAGCGCCTACCACGCGGCGGCGCCGGCCAAGGTCTCTGTGTCGGAATTGTTTTATGCCGTCGTGCCGGATTGCGGCGGCGGCTTCAACGCGGTCACATCCGCCTCATCGCGCGTGTTCGCCGCGGCGGTGACGGACGCCATTCCGGAAACCGGCGCTGCCCCGAAATACCCGCAAGGCTGGATGACGCCGGATGGCAACGAAATCGCCGATTTGTGCGATGGCGGCAACGCCAGTCTGACAGCCGCGGGGAAGACTTATGTTGTGGGCGAAATATTCGACAACATCAAGAACGGGTGCGAGCCGGGCGCGTTTACGAACCCGTAATATTGCGTAAGCGAGGAAAAGAAACACGACAGGTGCGGTGGAACGACCGATAGGCTGTCAGCCCCGACCCCGCCTCGGTGGCGCCGCAAGCGGGATTTAAACACGATGGACACGAAGATATAAGCGGTCGATCAAGCTGCAGAGCCGGCTTGCCCGACCCTACGCGGGAAAAACGCGACGCGGTAAGCCACGGTGAGAAGCCGGGGGCCTTTTTCGGGGTCCTCCTGACCTTCGTGACCTTTGTGTCAGAGTTCTACGCTCTGTCACGCGCCGGGTTGGGCAATGCCCTTCTTGCGGCGACCAGCAGGCGTTGCAACGAGGGCCGAGACCTTTGTTATGTGGGGGCGTTGACGATCAACTGCGCTTCGAAAGCGCGCTTGTAGGCGGGCCTAGCTTCGCCGCGGGCGACATAGGCGGCCAGGTTCGGATAGTCGTTCAGAATGCCGGATAACCTCAACCTGAGCAGCACCGACACCATCATCAGGTCGCCGGCGCTGAAGTTACCATCCAGCCAGTCGGCGTTGCCCAGACGGCTGGATAGCGGGGCGAGGCGGTTGCGAATGCGATCCGCGACGAGAGGCAGGCGCTCCGCGGTCCAGGGTTTGTCGGCCTCCATGATCCTGGCGATTGTGAGCTCGAGGATGGGCGGTTCCACCGTGTTGAGCGCGGCAAACATCCAGGCGATGGCGCGCGCGCGCGCGTTGGCATCGTTTGGCAGCAGGCCGGCGTAGCGTTCGGCGATATGGAACACGATCGCTCCTGTCTCGAATAAAGCGAGATCGCCTTCCTCATAGGTGGGGATTTGGCCGAAGGGATGCAGCGCGAGATGGGCGGGTTCCTTCATCGCCTGGAATGAAACGAGGCGAACCTCGTAGGGTTGGCCCGCCTCCTCCAGCGCCCAGCGCACGCGCGTATCCCGTGCCAGTCCGCGCCCCCCATCGGGCGACCGCTCGAACGCGGTCAGCGTGATGGTCATGATAAGGCCTCCTTGAAGCAAGAGTTTTTTGTTTCTTTTTTTCAAAGAAGACATACTTCATTCCTGTCTAGAGCATTTTCAGCCTGTCTGGAATCGCTCGATTGAGGCGGGCATCTTGGGGCTGATACAAATGCTCTGCAAACAACAACCTGGAGCGGCCCGACGGACGCTGGCGATTTTCCAGTCAGGCTGAAGCCGCTCTAGAACGCGAGGAAGGGCTCCGCCAGCGCCATGAATTCCTCCAGCCGATCATGATGCACCCAATGCCCCGCACCCTGAATGACCTCAACCCGCGCATTGGAGAAATAAGCAGCGCGGCCATCGAGCGCAGGGTTGGAGGCCCAGCTTTCGCTGCCATAGACGAGCAAGGTCGGGCAGGTGATGCGCGCCCAGAGTGACCGGATGTCGTCGCGCGTCATGTCGTAGGGGGGCCAGGCGCGGACGTAATTGTCGAATTTCCAGCTATAGGTGCCGTCCTCGTTCTGGCGTACGCCGTGGCGGGTGAGGTGCAGCGCCTGTGCTGCGGACAGATGTTTGTTTTCCTCCTGCATGCGGGCGAAGGCTTCGTCGATCGAGGCGTATTTGCGGGGGGTGCGGGCGGCGAGTTTTCGTTGCCCGGAAATCCAGTTCCGCATGCGGTGGTCGATGGTTTTCTGGCCATGTTCGGCTTCCACTTGCGGCGATGGGCCGAGGCCTTCGATGGCCACGAGGCGGCGGACATTCTCCGGGAACACGCCGGTGTAACGCAGGGCGATGTTGCCGCCGAGCGAATGGGCAATGATTGATACCGGCGCCAGGCCCTGCTGATGGATCAGTTGCGCCAGGTCGTAGATATAAGCATCCATGCCGTAGGCGCCGGCGTCCGACCATTGGCTGTCACCGTGGCCGCGCAGGTCGGGGGCGATGACATGCCAGTTTTCCCGCAGGCGGGCGGCCACCCAATCCCAGTTGCGGCAATGGTCGCGGCCGCCGTGCAGCAGGATGAGCGGCGGCGCGCCCTCGTTGCCCCAATCGACGTAGTGCAGCCGCAGGCGCTGGCTGGTGAAGCTCCTTGAGCAGGTCAAGGACGCAGTTCTTTCTTGAAAAACAGAAGCAAAACGCTTTTGTTACGATACCGCGGACACCACGGAGCCGGCGACTCCCCACAAGACATCGATCATGACCCCTAACAAGCCGTCCGCATTGCCGCGCATCCGGCCCTGCATGCCCGGCCGGCGCAGTGTAGGGCGCCGCCGTGCCGCGACCCATAGCCGGGTCGCGGCGGCGCCGCCGCAGGCCAGGCAGGCGGCCGGCAACAGCAGCGGCAGGCGCGCGCCGATCACCGCAATCGGCAGGCCGCCGACGACGGCAAGGGCGACGAAACTGACCACGAGCTTGGCGTGAAGCACTGTGCTCGGGGGCACCGGCGCGGTCGCGGCCAATGCTTGTGCCTGGTCGGCGTCGAACGGCGGCGCTACCAGAAGGCGGGCGATGCGCCCCGTCATGAGCGCGGTGAGGAAAACCACGCCGGCGGGGGTGTGGTTGGACGCGCCGCTGACCCGCATGAGCGCGATGGCGCCGGGCACCAGGAACACGAATTGATAAAACACCTGGGCGGCGAGGCCGGGATGGCGCAGCAGCAGCCGGAATTCCTTGCGGACGAGCGCGGTGCCGAGACGGTCCTTGAAGCGCCCCGCTACGCCGGCGGCCACGGAGCGCCGCGGCAATGCGAGCGTGTTGAGGACGCCCGCGGCGTAGACGTGGCCCAGCGCGCGGCTGACCAGGATAACAATGATAACCGCGCTCGCCAGCAGGGCGATCATCGGCCAGGGCTCTCCCAGCATCGCGCGCGCCGGCCACCATTGCGGCCAGCCATGGCCGTTCGCCGATGGCGTGAGGGCGCGCCACAGCGCGTGACGGGCACCGTCCGGCAGCAGCACCCGCAACTGGGTGGCGAGGAATGACGTAGCACCCAGCAGTGTCGCGATGATACGCGCCGCCAGCCGGGTCCAGCGGGCGCCGAGTACCAGCAACAGGCCGAAGGTGAGCGACGCGCCGCTGGCCGAGGCGGCGAGCGACAGTGCGATCAGGACGGGATAGATGCCGGCCCAGGCCAGGCTGCCGCGCAGCAGCATGCCGTCCACCACGGGCACCACCATCAGAATGGGCAGGAAGCCGGCGATGACGGCAATGGCCAGCAGGCGCGTGGTCAGCACGCGCCGCATCGGCATCGGCGAGGACAGCAGCAATTCGAGATCGCCACGCTGGTAGAGGGCGTCGACCGACTCCGAAATGGCCTTCGACAGGAACAGGGTAAACGCGCCGCCGACCGCGATGGTGAGGAAAACCAGCACGTCGGTGCGGCTGCCGTCGCGCAGGCGCGCCAGCAGCGGCGCCATCAGAAAGCCGGCCCCGTGCAGCACGACGATGGTGGCGAGCAGCATGGCGCCGACGGTGGCGCTGCTGCCCCGGCCAAGCGCGCGCATGTCACGCCCCGCCAGGCGCAGATCGTGGCGCAGCAACCAGAGGGTCGAACCGGCCGGCGCGAGCTTCAAGCGGGCTGCGCGGCTGTGAGGTGCAGGAAAATATCTTCCAGCGTGCCGTGTTGGTGACCCGCCTGCGTGCGGAGGGCGTGGAAATCGCCTTCCGCCACCATGCGGCCGCCGACGATGATGCCAATGCGGTCGGCCAGGCGTTCGGCCACTTCCAGCACGTGGGTGGTGATCACGACGGTGCCGCCGGCGGCGGCGCGGGCGCGCAGGAGATCCTTCACCTGGCGGGAGGCGGCGGCGTCCAGCCCGCTCAACGGTTCGTCCATGATGAGCAGCAGGGGATCATGGAGCAGGGCGCCGGCGAGCGCGGTTTTTTGTCGCATGCCGCGGGAGAAGCCTTCGCAGAATTCGCCGCGGTGGGGCCAGAGGCCGAGGTCGGTCAGGAGGGCTTGCGCCCTGGTGCGCGCGAGGTCGGTGGGGACGCGCCACAATCCGGCGACGAATTCGAGATATTCCAGGGGCGTGAGGCGATCGTAGAGCAGAGCTTCGTCGGGTAGCCATGCGGTGATGCGCTTGGCGGCGGCGGGGTCGGCCCGCGCGTCGATGCCGCCGATTTCGATGTCGCCGGCGTCCGGCGTCAGCAGGCCGCACACCATGCGCAGGGTCGTGGTTTTGCCGGCGCCGTTGGGGCCGAGCAGGGCGTAGATTTCGCCGGCGGCGATGGAGAGGTCGAGGTCGATCACGGCGGGGCGACCGAAGGATTTGCACAGGCCACGAACGTTCAGCATGCATCGCCTATACCGCGAAACCCTAACCAAAGTGCAAGCATTTCGTAGCCGAGGCGAACGGAGGGCGCGATGTGCCAGCGTTGGTTGTAAGAAGGGAAGGACGTATTTCTTTTTCGAAAAAAGAAACAAAAACTCTTGTCCGTTTTCTCGCTATCTTAAGCGCCGGTGGGCTCCACGCAATTCTGCATTTCCGGCCGCGCGTCGGCGAACGCGGCCAGCGCCAGGCACGCCTGCTCGGCGGCGACAATGCGGGGAAACCGGCTCAAATCGACATTCATGCGCCGGGCGTTGGCGACCTGCGGGACCAGCATGACGTCCGCCAACGTTACCCCGTCGCCGCAGCAATAGGGCGCCGCCATCATGGGCTCCAAGGCCTCGAAACCCAGCCTGATCCAGTGCGCATACCACGCATCCAGCGCCGGTTGAGGCTGTGCCAGATCGGACTTCAGATAAGCGAGCACGGAGCTGTTGTTGAGCGGATGGATATCGCACGCGATCAGGGCGGCGATGGCGCGGACATGTGCCCGCGCCCGTGCGCCGGCTGGCAGCAGGGGCGGATGCGGATAGGTCTCCTCGAGCCATTCCAGGATGGCGGGCGACTGGATCAATGCGGTGCCGTCATCGAGCACCAGGCACGGCACGCGTCCCTGGGGATTGATGGCGCGGTAGGCGGGCGCGTGCTGCTCGCCGCCGTTGCGCAGCAGGTGGATTTGCACCGTTTCGACTGCGACCTGCTTGAGGTTAAGCGCGATGCGCACACGGTAGGACGCGGATGACCGGTAATACTCATAGAGTTTCACGACGACAATGACACCAAAAAGCAAAAGTTTCTTGGTTCTTTCTTTCAAAAAAGAACGGCTTCCTTCCCTTATCAGGCCGGTAAAAACCTTGCCAGCGTTAAAGTTCCCAACGAGGCCAAAACCTGGTACGAGGCCTGCAATTGCGTTTGCGCCTGCGACAGTTGCGTCGCCACCTGCGTGAGGTCGGCGTCTTGCAGATTTGAAAGCTGCGACTGCAGCGTTGTGGCGGTGTCGCCAAGCTCGGTATGGGCGCCGTTCACCTGGTCCTGCCGATCGCCCAGCACACCGATATCGACGTTGATGGCTGTAACGGCGCCGCTCAACGTGGTCACCGCGCCCTGCACAAGCGGCACGAAATTCACATCGGCGGCTTGCGATGGCGTGAGTGAGGCGATAGTTGCCAGGCCATACAGAATATCCTGGGTGTAGGAACCGGTGCTGGTGGTGCCGACACCGGTGGATACCGCATTGCTGTTTGTGTTGGCGAGCGGCGCCAGGGCGACGCGCACGCCGCCGCCGAGATCGACCTCGCTTTGCGCGCCGCTGGCGGT